>CEOK01007164.1_pt1 | contig 21000 bp, 17 predicted proteins | sample 427001 | NCBI WGS metagenome assembly CEOK01 (sample SAMEA2591108, study PRJEB7988) | marine metagenome | isolation source: saline water (ENVO:00002010), including | reverse complement strand
TTTTTGCAGCATCATGTGCGCCGGAGACCCATGGTTAGCTAATTTTTTTTGTAAAAAGCTTTCGTACTCTATTCGGACTCTATTTTAATGGTTTCACTACCAATAATACTTCATCGCGAAACAAAACACATGGCGAATGAGTTAAAGATATTTTTTTATGGACTTAGGCTAGCCAAGGAGTCTGTCCTTTGCTGCATTTATCTTGGCTGCAAGGTAGTCACTTCCCCCGCGATCTGGATGAAGACGCTGTATCAGACGCTTGTGTGACTTTATAATTTCATCATTACTTGTGCCTTCATCAAGCCCAAGAATCTGAAGTGCGTCCTTTTTGGACATTTTCGAAAAAGAATTATTTGCGTGATTTTGAGAGTAATTTTCATGGTGAGTACCTTTCCTCATCCTTATCACATAAGTATGTAATAGGAAATAGGACTCTTGATCCTGTAACTTTAGCCACTCGGATAGCCCGTTGAGCTCATCACTGGTTAACGCACTTAGTTTTCTTCCGCGGTAGTCGCCTAATAAAACTTCTCCATCCATCATTTTTGTAAAAAAATTTATTTCAGCGTTAATGTATTCAGTTCGAATATGAGATGGCGATGATCTAAATCTTCTGAACATTTGTAAAAAAGGCAGTGCTCTAAGACCCATTGAAAAAACTACCTTTGCCACGGGTAATAGGGCGGCAAGACCCGCTCCTATCCAATGGAGCCTTCCCATTGCCACAAGAGCCACAGATCCTGAAAAAACCACTAAAAATACACTCTTCCAAAGGAAGGAGTTCCGTTTCTCCGACGGTAACTTATGAAAAAATCTTCGCCAATACCAGAATACGAGAATAACGCCTAGTAACAACAAGACTTTAATCATAGTCTCTCTCAATAAATCGAAAAAAGGGAGTTAACACGCTTTTATTTTTGTCTTTAGTTATAAATTATACTTAGTCACTACCGGTTCGCTAGTGCACCACGAATTCTTTCCGCCATGACTGCCAAGGTTTCCTGTGTTTTGTTCCAACTAATACAAGCATCTGTAACTGATACACCATATTGGAGGTTTTTCCCGCTGGGTGTCATTTTCTGATTTCCAGCTTCTAAATTACTTTCTATCATTAGACCAATTATAGATCGATTACCGTCTGCGATTTGTTCAGCTATGTTTTCAATGACTCGTGGCTGTAGCGTGTGATCTTTATTGGAATTCGCATGGCTACAGTCAACCATGATATTGGTCGACAGATTAGCTATTTCAAGTTGCTTCTCACAGTTTGAAATGCTCATAGCGTCGTAATTTGGTTTTCCATTTCCACCGCGCAGAACTATGTGGGCAGCGCGGTTACCACGTGTTGTAACTACCGCAACTTCGCCAGCACTGTTGATACCTAGAAACCGGTGTTTTTTTGCGACAGACTGAAGAGCATTTATAGCCGAACTGAGACTACCGTCAGTGCCATTTTTAAAACCAACTGAAGAAGACAGTCCAGAAGCCATCTCCCTATGCGTTTGTGATTCAGTTGTCCGCGCCCCAATTGCGGACCAGCTTATCAAATCCTGGATATATTGAGGTGATATTGGATCTAATGCCTCTGTGGCAGTCGGCAAGCCAAGTTCTAATATATCCAGCAGCAATTGCCGCCCTAATTTTAGTCCATCGGCTATTTTGAAGGAATCATCCATGTAGGGATCGTTAATCAAACCCTTCCATCCGACGGTAGTTCTTGGTTTTTCAAAATATACTCTCATTACAAATAGCATACAATCTGACAGTTCAGCGGACAGTAATTTAAGTTTTCTTGCGTACTCAAGAGCGGATTCGACATTATGGATCGAACATGGACCGACAACTACGAAAATTCGCTTATCTTTGTGATCTAAAATATCTTCAATCTGTTTTCGACTATGTTCTACAGTTTTGCGAGCTGATGCTGTTATTGGTAGCTGAGATTTGAGCTCTTGAGGTGTAATAAGATTTTCATGTGACTCGATATGCACATTATCAACTGGCCTAGATATCATTTTAAACCCTTGTGTGTAAAAAATTACTGATGGTTAAGCTATTGTAACGTTAAATTCACGCTAAAAAAATTAATGATAAGGAATCTCAAGCAACTTTGGTGTTCCAAGTAAATATATTGCGCACCTGATCGGGAGTTCACTCATTTTTTCAAAAAGCTTTCCGTAGTGCAAAAGCTGCGGTGCGTTTTCACTTTTTACTCGCTCATAAAAAGAAGCTTTTGTCTCCTTCTCTCGTTGTTGATAGTATTTGTAGTCAATAATCCATCTGTATCCATTTTCGACAAAAGTCAGATCAATTGTTGACCTGTGGAGCTGTCCATTTTGCCTTAATTTATAGTTTATAGAATACTCAACCTGAGTGCTGTTATGCGATCCCAAAATCCAACGACCATCTGGGTTATTTAACGTCTTAGAAATTGCCAATTCAAGCTCATTGAGTTCTTCAACTGTTGCAAGAAACCCAATTTCTTTGAGGCGACTATGCATAACGACCTTGTGATCTTTAATCCTAGTAGTTGTCCACGCAGATATTCCCTCTAACGAGATTTGTTTAATTGTCTTGTGTAATACTGTCCCAAGTGCACGCGCACGGGCTGATCGAGCATCTGAATATGCAACCTCAACATGGGATGTATCCAAACTGTCGCCTTGACTTTTAATTCTGTTGTCTATACCAAATCTGGTTTCATTTTTAAACTCAAAATTTGGTGGCAAACGTCGCAGTTTGTGATGATTTTTGGTGGGAGAAATATCTTTTGTTACTTTTAAATTTGTCTCGAGTACAATTTTATCTTGTTTAATTTCTTCTGCGATTGAGTGCCAAATACAGTTTAAGAGGGAGGTCGGTGCGGGATTTTTGAGAGTCGTTTTGCTGCCTAGCTTAATTTCTGCAAATAGAAATAGCTTTTTAATTGCACGAGTACAAGCAACGTAAAGGAGTCTTTTGTTCTCTGCCAACACATCTCTTCTAGACTCAAATTTTAAAAATTTAAATAACTCACTATCAGGTTCATCATGCGCACCGATCGCTGAAAATAAAAGATCAACCTCTCCAGAGGAATGAATATGCTCTCGCCATTGCAATAACGATTTATCTGAGCCAATTCCTGCTCGGGATAAACCGGGTATCAATACTTGATCGAACTCTAATCCCTTGGACTTATGAATAGTCATTATGTTGAATTGTGTAACACGATCTTTGTGGCTTGCCGAGTTCTGTGGGGCTGAATATAGAAGATCTACCGCACTTTGAAATGATTCCCAATTCTGAATTGATCCATCAACTTCGTGATTGGCGAGCAATTTTAAATAACGCTCCGCATCCGAAAAATCACTTTCGTTAGACAGCGTTTTGTCCCCTCCTAATTTTAACCAACATTTTTCAACCGCATCACAGAGTCTCCCTCTCATCCGATTGTCCCATATAGACGTCAATATTGGTGCTACTCGTTCAAGAATAATTTGACCATCTGGAGTTAATTTTGTCACTCCTTGTGCTTTAGACTCTGCATGCATTTTATTCATTTTCTCGACGAGCGTGAGCTCAAATTGAGTTGGATTATTAGAATTAAATGTTGATATCGTGAGTAAATCTCTCAGTTCAAAGCCACAGAAGGGAGCCCTTAAGATTCCAAACCAGGCCACCTTGTCGGTTGGTGATAAAATAGCTCTGGTAATAGATAGTAGGTCTACCACAACCATTTTCCTTCTCAAAGGATAGATATCCGTCGCCTTCCAGTTGATACCCACTCGCTTCAGTTCTGGAATTATATGCGTGAGATGCGTCCGGTTTCTAACCAAGATTGCAACTGTTTGAGGCTCTTGGTTATCTCGAATGTCCAAACAAATTTTCGCAATGCGCTCCGCTTCAAATTTATCGAATTGAGTTCCGTCATGTCCAACGAACTCTACTCCGGTGTTAACTTCGGAAATTTTATTCGCAGAAGATGCCGTAAATATCACCTGATCTTTGTTCCGCGCAGTCTCTTGGGAGTTATCAAAATGTTTGTTTACCCAGTTAACTATCGAGGGATACGAACGGAAGTTAGTATGCAGACTGATGGTTTCACATTTCACAGGGCCAATGGGAAACTGCTGAGCTTTCATGAAAAGTCTCACATTCGCATGCCTAAAGCTATAAATTGATTGCATTGCATCACCGACTGCAAAAAGACTTCTCCCATCTCCTACCTCCCAACCAGACAGGAGCGATTCAATAAGACGAATTTGCGACGCTGAAGTATCTTGAAATTCGTCAACTAGTATATGCTTTAGCTGATAGTCTAATCGTAATGTAACATCAGATACGGCATCCGACTGTGAAAAAGTTGATACAGCTTCTAAGGCGGATAGGGTAATTAATGGATAATCACACTGCTTTTTTTCTTGAAAGATCACGTTTAACTCAGCTACTAGTCTGGGCAAAAGGAAAATCAGGGCATCTAAAATTTTTTTTTCTGTTTCTTCGATTCGTTCGGTCGGAAGATTTACGACATATATCATCATATCGACAATAGATGGGCGTGCCCGTAACCAAGCAAGTAGTTTAAGCATGCGAGCTTTATGTGCACTTTTGCCGTGTGGAAATCCGTCTGATTCTCGCAGGATAGACCTTAACTTATTTTGTGTAGTTAAAAATTGTGAAATTAAAATTTTCCATTGTGGTAGATCATCAGTGTCCTGATTTGGTAGGCAAGCTAGGTTTTCTAGCTTTTGTATTAGGCAGTTTGGCTTGCCCGATAAATAAACAGCCGAGGTTTTTGTTACGTTTAAAAGATCGACGGTAATAGGTTTAAGGAGATCCTTTAGATCAGATAAACTCTCATAAACTATTTTATTCAGCACTTGTTGAAAATAGTTCTTTCGTCTTGAGGCTTGAAATATCAGAGGTAGCCATTGCTCCCTCGATTGCAATAAGTGACTCAGATGCTTCTCGCACAGAGCAAAATTATTTCCAAGGTGGGAAATAAGTATCTTTAACTGATTGCTTGTTTCGCTAACATCATCTAATTTGTCCAAAAGGTTACGGGCTGCGAGTCGATACAATGGGTCGGGGTGCTCGCACGGCTCAAATGATGATCTGAGAGTGGTTTCGAGACAGAACTGGTTTGATATGTTTCTAGTGAATCCATCAATTGTTTGAATTCTTAGCCTTTCTGGTAACTGCGTGAGTTGCCAATTCATTTTTTTACTTTTTTTAAGAGCATCAGTTGCTAAGCTCCAGGTGAGTCTCTCGTGATCTTTTTCTGGTGGCTCAGGATTTTCTGCTCGTTTTAAGGCGTGGTAAATTCTATTCGACATCTCCGAAGCAGCTTTTCTTGTAAAAGTGATGCACAATATTTCCTCAGGATTGTTCACATAATTTAGAAGGCGCAAAAATCTCTGCGTCAGAAGACCAGTTTTACCTGATCCTGCGGGCGCAGATACAATACACCCTGACATCGAATCGAGAGCTCTAATACGAGCATTACAGTCATCTTTATCTTCAAGTTGCATTTGGTTGATAATGTCCATCTCATTCAGTGATCAAAAAAAGTTCGGGCCAACGGTTAACCGGAAAAAGGAATTCCTGATGCTTAAATCGATTTTTATCGTGAACAACAAAAGAAATATCACCTGCCTCGAATTCATTGGCGAGATTCATTAATTTTTCTTTCCAGTTCGCCAATTGGCCTGACCAATCGTTGATCTCCTCCAATTGCATGTCTAAATCAATAGCACTCTGACCTATCCATCTAAGGTCATCTGCATTTAATTGCGCATATGCCACGCCATCAGCATGAGGCTCCACCGATAGTACATAAGCGGGTAATTGTGGGTCTAATAAACGCTCGTCATTCCAACGTGCTGGAGATAGTGTTCCTGTTTTATAATCGATCACAAATAACTTTTGTCCTATCTGGTCAATTCTGTCAATTGCAAGACAAAAAGATAATGCTCCTAGCTTAATCTTAGTTTTTTTCTCAGTATGGATCACCTCAAAGGGATTTCGTTGCGTTTCTAGTTCTAGCCAATTTTTAATGAGTTTTTTGACTCTATTTTTTTCTAGAGCAAAAAGATTTTTACTTCTCAGAGACTCAAATAGACTAATATGCCTTAAAAAAGTGGCTGTTATTGTCTTATCAATAAGGAGATTTAGCTCTTGGTCAGTCTTTCTTAAAAGAGCAATCGAGGATTTTAGTGTATTCCAAATCTTCGACATCGTTTCGTGGATCAATATTCCACGTTGCGCATTATCAAGTCCCTGGATCGGATCTATGGGATAAGTAATATTAAGTCTGTGAATAATAAAGGCATTGATAGGACACACAGATTGATCCCTTAGGACTGCTGTGCCCCCAGACACGCGCATTTCTGAGGCACTGAGAGGAATATTTACCTGTGTATAAGTTTCACAGCGATCCTCATAGCTTTCTTGTATGACAGTTACCGCTTGCTCATTAATACGGTTTATTTGAGCCGCTTCGATTCTAATGACCTCCTCAAGGAGGGAGCATTCTCTTAGTGTTTCATCACCCGATGTTTCCGGATAACTCAGGAACAAAGAATTACAGTTGCTATGATAGTTTTCGATTAGGCATCGTGAGATAGCATACTCGACTTCCGGCAGGCTCCCAGGAAGTCCATGTCTTCGCTGATAAGTTGGTGGGAGTAAGGGGTTTACTATCGTGGGTCTCGGGAAGACCCTGCTCTCCAAGCCGAGCACCCATATTGAATTAAATTTAAGACCAGATGCCTCAAGCAACCCAAGTATATGTAGGGGTGCATCAGGTGATTGGGGATGAAAAATATGATTTGACAATATAGATTCAAATGTTGTCTTAGCCTCACTGAAATTGGTCTTTACATTTAGATTATCAAATTTAGAAAATGTCTCCAAAGTGATAAAAAGTTGTTTCCTTTGCTGATACTCAATACTTGAAAGAGACCTGTCACCAGGCCAGCCAAAACTCCTGAGCACGTCAGTAAAAAAAAATGTCCAGTTTGAAAAATTCATTTTTAAATTCGCATTTTTTTGTTTCTCATTTTTTTCAAGCACATTAGCAAGGTTGAGATGTAACTCGTGCCCTTTGCTTTCTAAGCTGTTAAAGAGGTACAAAAACTTCCGTGTGGGTATTTTAAATTGTCTTAATTCTGATAATTTGTTTTCTAATTTTATTTTCAAATTAGATTCCAGTTGGCTGAATGCGCTGAATGGAGAGTGAATGATTTTTAGCCATAGGCTTAAAGATTTTTCTTCTCCCGCTATGTTCAGCAAATCTATCGCTGCGGAAACTATTGGAGTGCTTATTAGTGGCGTGCCTGCGGAGAAATTTACATTTGATTTCACACCTCTGGCTATAAATATCTTATTGATAACCCGATAGATTTCTTCTAAACGGTTACCTAGATCTGATACAACGATAGCGATTCGTTGATTTTTATTTATCTTTAACTCCTCGGCGGCCCATACAGCAGATAATATTACTTCATTGCTCTCATCCGAGCAGCGTACCCTCCTTGCTCTAGGCAGATGTAATTTTTTACTTTGTGCGGTGAAACTGAGCCCTGAATTTCGTGAGGATCTAGCGGAGCGTACAATGTTAATTGCAGAGAGAGATTGATCAATTGAGGAAAGTTCTTGGGTGGCCGCGCTGATAGTCTGAAATTCTAATGGACTGACTGTTTGGAATCCATATAGAGCAATTGAGGTTAATTGAGGCAAATCACCTTGTTTAAAACTTTTCATTATGATCATCCAGATTTGGCCTTGCGTGACGATTTTGTTCTTTTTTAGCAGCTCATGATAGGTTCTTCTCCACCTAGAGAAGCGAATTGATCCATAACTTTCATTTTTAAATCCTATGGCATCGAGCAGCCATGTTTCAATATTTTTTTCCGTATCTTTCGCTAAGTCTTTATAGTTAGCAGCAAGTTCTGGATCGTGCTTTTGGATTGCTTTGTACCACAAATATCTATAGTGTTCATCTGACATTGCAGATAATTCTGTTACCTCTGAGTGAGTCATATCTTGTAGACGCTCCCAACACATTTTCAGCCAAGTTTTCAGGGTAAAAATTTGAGGAGTTTCCCATACTTGGTGCTCTTGTATAAGGCTCCAAGCTTGATTAATACTGTCGACTAATCGCTGATTAGGGACAAGAATGGTGGTACCCTTGGTTATTGCTGAGTAAAACAGGCTAATATCGATTAATGGCGGTAGATGTGGAGGGTTAGTCATAATTAATCACGGTTGAAAGGTTTTGAAGTTGGTAAAGAATAAATATTTATTTGGTCTTACTGGTTAAGATATATCTATGGAATCTGCTATACAAGTTTCTTATTTCCCGCAATTTTTTTTAGTAATGTTGATCAGTCTCATTATTGGAGGAGTGACAGTTGCAGTGATAATGAGATCACGTGTTGCTCGTCTGGAGGGACAAATTCTTGTATCACGAGAGGTGGAAGCTAAGACTACTGCTTTACTGGAAAAAGTTAATTCTGAAAAAGAAACGTTAACAGAGAGATGTGCGGCTTTGGCGCAAAAATCTGCCACTAATGACGAAAATCACAAGGCACAAATTGCTTTTTTGACAACAAATAGAAATCAAATTGCTGCTGAGTTTGAGAATTTAGCTAATCGAATCTTTGATGAAAAACAAAAAGAATTTGTGATAAAGAGTAAATCTACAATAGAGGACACGCTGACACCGCTTAGGCGAGATATTGGAGATTTCCGAAAACAAGTGGAGTCCTCATACGACAAGGAGTCGGCTGATCGAAATATTCTCGTGGGTAAAATAAGTGAGTTACAAAAACAGACTCAGCAAGTTTCGTCAGACGCGCTTACACTGGCCAGTGCGCTCCGCGGCGATAACAAAGTCCAAGGAAATTGGGGTGAGTTCATTCTTGAAAAACTTTTAGAGGACTCCGGTTTAACTAAAGGGCGTGAATATACAACTCAGGCGAACAAAACGGATGAGGAAGGCCGTCGAAGAGCCCCCGATGTTATTATTCATTTACCAGAGGGACGAGACATAATAATCGACTCTAAGATAAGCTTAGTTGCTTACGAGGCATACCATAACAGCGAAAGTAATCATCAAAAATCGATATTTTTGAAGAAACATCTTGCATCGATGAAGGCTCATATCCGGGTTTTGAGTGAAAAAAAATATGAAACCTTAGATGGCGTCAATAGCTTAGATTTTGTTCTTATTTTCGTACCGATTGAGGGAGCATTTTTACTGGCGCTCGACCAAGGACCAGAATTAATGACAGATGCCTATGATCGTGGCATTATTTTAGTAAGTCCTACTACTCTAATGGCAACATTACGTACTATCAAAAACATCTGGCGGTATGCTGATCAAAATCAGAATGCGCTTGTCATTGCTGAGCGGGCTGGAAAGTTATATGATCAATTCGCGCTATATGTTGAGTCGCTTGATGAAGTATCGAAACATCTTGCTAGGGGCACGGAATCACTCTCTAAGGCCCAAAAGCGTCTGCTTTTAGGTCGTGGTAATTTGATTCAGCGAACTGAGGAACTCAAGGTGCTTGGTGCGAAAGCAAAGAAAGAGATTCCTCAACCAATGATTCCAGATCAAGAATCACACTTTGATAGTTAAGAAAAACTCAAGTTAGTAAAATCATGCACACTGGCGGTAGTCTTCGCCGACATTACTTGTACCGACGTTTTCGTAAAATCACGCCCACTTCCAAGTGCTTGGTCCAAGGAAATTGATCAAATACTGCAGCACACTCCACTTCGTGGGTTTGGTGGAGAATTTCTATGTTACTAATTAACGTGACCGTATTACATGATATATATATTACTCGGTCAAACTGCGAAGTAAGTCTCAAGGTAGGTTCGTCAAGACCACTTCGTGGGGGGTCTACAAGAATGGTATTAAACATAAACCTTTCTAGCTCTATCCCTGATAATCTCCTAAAATTTCGCTTCCTATTAAAAGCCTGTGAAAACTGCTCGCTCGACATTCTAACTATCGTGACATTCTTGATGTTATTTGCTACCAAATTTGTTTTTGCGCTTTTTACGGCTAGTTTGGAAACCTCTGTTGCAAAGACTTTTTGAAATTTTGGAGCCAGCGCCACCGTGAAATTACAGTTTCCGCAATAGAGCTCAACCAAGTCCCAAGGGGCTTCAGCACAGGATTTGTCCACCCAATGTAATAATTTCTGATTGATCTCGGCATTTGGTTGAGTAAAACAGGATTCTGTGTGTCGGTAAGTCAAAACACGATTATTAACAAAAAAGCTCTCAGATACATAATCTTGCGTTAAAACTAGTTTTTGGCCTCGGCTTCGTCCGATAATATAGGCTCTCAAATGATTTTGCATGCTAGTCGCCTTGGCCGACCAGATCGGGTCAAGATGTTTGTGATAGATTAGCGTGATCAGAGCTTCTCCATGAGTAGAGGTAAGAAACTCTACAGAAAATAGTTTCTGTCTTAAGACCAAGCATTCATTTATGTAGTGCAACAGCTCGGGCATCAATTGGTTGATCTTCTTGCTGCCGATCAAAAATTGGTCTACGCGATAAAGACGACGGGTTTTTTCCTCTGTCATTGCGTAATAAGCCGAATCTTTATTATGACAGATTCTGAACTCTGCGCGCATTCGGTAATGTTTTACAGAGGAAGGGAATTCCTCTATGGGCCTGGTGTAGTAGTGTTTGAGAGAGTTTTTGAAGTCGCCAGACTTGCACGCAAATTGGTCTTTGTAATCATCAATGTTATAGTAATGCTCATTCACCCTTTTATTATCACTTTACACAGGATTCTTTTTCAAGTTTCAAACGGTGTTAATGTTTAATTTTTTTGTATTTAATGTGGGGTTTAATTGGTATTTTTGGTAACCTTGCCATCGATTATTAGGAAAAAAGGTATAAATTTGAAAGCTCACTACATCATTTTGCTTTTGGCTGCAATAACATGTGGCTCATTGTGGGAAGGGGCCATGGGTGATGACGATTTGCTGATCATCAACCGTATCTCGCCAGAAGATGCAAAGCTATATTTTATACAACCAAAGGATGGTGAAGTATTTAAAAATGATGAACCAATCATTGTCCAATTTGGTTTGCGCGGAATGGGTGTGGCTCCTGCTGGGGTTGCGATAGCCGAGACGGGACATCATCACTTATTGATAAATCAAGGAAACTTGCCAGATCTTTTAAAACCAATTCCTGCCAGTGCGGAGATACTTCACTTCGGTGGAGGACAAACAGAAGCCCAGCTTACGCTCCCTCCCGGAAAACACACGCTACAGCTTTTACTTGGCAACCAGTATCACCTGCCCCACATTCCACCTTTAATTTCTGAGCCGATAACTATTATCGTGCGCTAGAGTCTTGATGCGATGCGGGAGCATTTTGCCGCCATAATGAAATCGTTGTGGTGGAGGCCGGCGAGCTCATGGGTCCACCATATTACAGTGACTTTTTTATATTCGACTATCATTTTTGGGTGATGGTTCTGCTCTTCTGATATTTTAGCGATGTCGTTGGCAAACGACATACTCCCAGAAAAAGTGCGACATAAAAAGGTGCATCGGAGCTTGGTTAAATTATCCTCATCAATAACTTCCCAACCCCTCAAATTCGATAGAAGACTATAAATGGTTTTGACTTTAAGTCGCTCTGCCATGTTGTATTTTGTGCTACACTTCTGCAAGTGCAACAAGGTTGGGTCGTTTTCATCCATATTGTGCTGCTACAAACAATTTTTTGGTTTTGGCAATCCAGCAATCTCAGCAATAAGTAGGGCTGGTTTCTGAGGGAAAAGACTCAGAAGGTATATACTCCGGCTTTTCTCAAGCCCCTTTTTACATGAGATATATTTTGCTAGCGGTCTCGAGGAGGGCGAAAATCCATATTCGAAGAAAAAGCTTCTCGCTAAGTCTAATATTTCAAAGTGCGACATTGTAAGAGTAATACCATATTTGTTCGCTAAGTTTACGGCGACTTTTACGTCCCAGTGAGGCAAAGAAATGTCATAAGTCGGGGAGGGTACAAAATCTACGTCCATACCCTCACCGCCAATCCACGCCTGTTCATTAAACTGAAAGTTGGCTGTCTGATTGAGTCAGCCCCTACGTCGGACCCGCCTACTCATCATTTCCCATCCCAAAAAACGTTAAAAAGACTGTGAAGAGATTGTACAACATTACAAAAAGCGTGACCGTAGCAGAGATGTAATTCCGCTCACCACCGTGAATGATCATACTCGTCTGCCACATAATTAAGCCGGTGCAAAGAATAGCAAACATACAGCTCACAGTCAGGGCCAGCGCAGGGATCTGAAGAAAAATATTGGCTATCCCGCCAACAAAAGCGACCATTAAGCCTATGAAGAGAAACCCTCCCATGGCACTCAGGTTTTTTCTGGTTTGGAGCACGTAAGCAGACGCAGCGAAGAAGGTGAGTGCTGTTGATCCAAGAGCAAGCATGATCGGTTCAGCGCCTCTGAGAGCAAGCACTGCAGATAGAATTGGTCCCAGTGTGACGCCCAGAAAGCCTGTAAGAGCAAAGCACCACGCTATCCCGCTACTGTTGTTTTTGTTTTTCTCAACCATCCACAAGAGTCCGAAATAGGGAAGAAGCATCCATAAACCCATGTATGGAACTCTGAGCAAGATTGAAGCGCCCGCCATAACAGCGCTAAACCCAATTGTAGCTCCCAACAACATGTAGGTGTTCTGTAGTACCTTTTGTACGCTGACATCCAGCTCGCTACCCGCAATTACATTGTTCGAAAGATCATCCATATCCACTTGTTACACCTCGCAAAAAGCAATTAATTTGAAAATGTTGAGAACATCCCTGATAGTCTCAACAAACTTTTTATAGTGTTATCTCAGAGAGCGTCCATGAGGCCTCGCATAAAGATAGCACCGATCCGTAAGAATTCCACTCCCCAAGTACAATACGCTCTTTACCAGAATCGTCAACCCTGTGGCGTCCTGGAATATGCGTGTGTCCGTGCACAAGAATAGAAGCATCACTCTTTTCCATTACGGATACAACAGCCCCTAAGTTTACATCCATGATATCTACAGACTTTTTTGCATTCGCATACATACTTTGGCTCCGCCAAGAATCAGCTAGGCGCTGCCGTAAAAATAAAGGCAGTCTTAGAAGACACCAACGATTAAAAGGCTTTCGTACTTTTTTACGAAACCTCTGGTAATGCACGTCGTCTGTGCAAAGTAAATCACCATGTGTTAAAAGTAACCTAAGCTTGCCATATTCTAATATATGATAATCTTCTAATAAAGAGGCTTTGATGTATGACAGAAATTTTTGTCCAATTAAAAAATCACGGTTGCCGTGCTGCAAAAATAATTTTGTGCCCGCATCTGTAAGCGCGGATAGATTGCTTCTCACATCGTTAGCTAGCTGTGAGCAATCATCGTCACCTATCCATGCATCAAAAAGGTCGCCTAAGATATAAAGTGCGTCAGCTCTCCTGGCTTCACGCTTTAGAAATGTGAAAAAAAGTTCAGTTACTGCAGGTCTCGATTCAGATAAATGAATGTCTGAGATGCATAGAATATTCATAAAAATCTCAGCCTTACAACTCCTTAATATTGATCATACGCATTGCTTATATGTATTTCAGTGATTTCGATTAACTCAGAGGGAACGTCTCGATGATATCTTTCGGAGCCAGTTGCCACTGATTTAATATGGTTTACAACTTCCATTCCCTCAACTACATCAGCGAAGACAGCATACCCCCAACCCTGTTGGGTTTTATCAGTATGATTCAAAAAATCATTGTCTGCGACGTTTATGAAGAATTGTGATGAGGCGGAGTTAGGATCTGAAGTTCTTGCCATCGCGATGGTTCCAATGGCGTTCGACCTCCCATTGTCAGCCTCATTAATAATCGGGTCTCTAGATGGTTTCTCAATCAGATCGGTATTTAATCCGCCGCCTTGGATCATGAAGTCATCAATCACTCTGTGAAAAACTGTACCTACATAGAATTCCTCTCGAGCATATTGTAAAAAATTTTGAGACGAAATTGGTGCATTTTCAAAATCCAGCTTTATACCTATTTTACCCATCGTGGTAGTTAACACTATCATATTTGTTCCTTCGCTTACGTTTATGCGTTGTCGTTTTAAGGGTGGCTCATTCTATGCGCTGAGGAGGAGAATTAACACCCTTTTGGATATTCTGTCCGAACATTTTCTGCGAATAAATCTAAGACATAAATAACTCGGAGGATAAATGTACGGTTTCTGAAAGCAAGTTTTGTTTTAGTGTAATGATGACGGTCCTGGCGGTATAATGATGTTATACCTATTTTAACGAAAACGCCCATATGATTGACCTCAACAAACCGGTAAATTTTATTCAAAATATAATCGACTCCGATCTAGCGTCTGGTCGTGTAGTTGAAGTCGTAACCCGCTTTCCCCCAGAGCCAAATGGCTATCTTCACATCGGACATGCAAAATCAATTTGTCTAAATTTTGATCTTGCCGTGGCCAATGGGGGGCGATGTAACCTACGGTTTGACGATACTAATCCAGAGACGGAGAGTCCAGAGTATGTTGATGCTATTATCGAGGATGTGAGGTGGTTAGGATATGATTGGTCTGGCAATGTTCGCTATGCGTCCGATTACTTTGACCAACTATTTGAGTGGGCTCAATTCCTAATAAAGCAAGATAAGGCTTATGTGTGTGAATTAACATCATCTCAAACCCGCGAATATCGAGGAACACTCACGTTGGGAGGAAGAGATAGTCCATTTAGATATCGCCCTGTTTCTGAAAGCCTTGAATTGCTTGAGCAAATGCGTCACGGCCAAGTAGAAGAAGGGAAAATGACATTACGCGCCAGGATTGATATGCAGTCTTCGAATATAAATCTCCGAGACCCTGTGCTTTACAGAATTAAAAAATATCCACACCATCGCACAGGTAGAGTTTGGAGCATCTATCCCTCCTATGATTTCGCTCATGGCCAAGAGGATGCTTTGGAGGGAATCACCCATTCTATTTGCACGCTTGAATTTGCAGATAACAGAGCGCTCTATGATTGGTTTATCGAAAATCTTCCTGTGCCTGCTACGCCTAAGCAGTTTGAGTTTGGCCGATTGAATATTAATTACATGGTAACGAGTAAGAGAAAGTTAAAGCAGCTTGTAGATGAGAATATAGTTGATGGATGGGACGATCCGAGGATGCCCACTCTGTCGGGTATGCGGCGGCGGGGTATAACTGCTCGGGCTATCAAAAATTTTTGTAAAAGTTTAGCCGTTGCGAAAACTGACGGCGTTGTCGATATCGCCCAGTTTGAGCATTTTATTAGAGATGATTTAAATAAGCATGCGAAGCGAGGAATGTGCGTACTTGAACCGCTGAAATTATTGATCACGAATTATTCGGGAGACTGTGTTGAAGACCTTTCCATTCCATATCATCCAAATAGAAGTGATCTGGGATATAGAACAGTGCCTTTCACCGCCGCAATATGGATCGATCGCAACGATTTCAGTGAGAATCGAGCTCTTTCCCGAAAAAAATTCAAACGATTAGTCCTAGGAGATTATGTGCGGCTTCGGGGTGCTTACATAGTGAGAGCTGATAGTGTTACCAAAGATGTGAATGGCATTGTTACTGAAGTCCGAGCGTCTCTAGTGCCGGGCACTGTTGGTAAGAGTGCCCCAGAAGACATTAAGCCTAGGGGTGTCATCCACTGGGTATCGGAGCAGTATTCGGTCGACTGTTGCGTGCATCAATATGATCGGCTTTTTTCTCACCCATTACCCGAGTCAGGAGATGAAAGCTTTACTAAGTTTATTAATTTAAACTCACTAAAAGTAATTAATGGATGTAAAGCAGAGCCTGCGTTAGCCAAAGCACGAATGGGCGAAAATTACCAATTTGAGAGAATAGGATACTTTTGTCTGGACGATCGCCTAAAAAATGATGATGACCTTGTGTTCAACTGTACGATAGGGCTGAGAGACACTTGGAGTAAAACGCAATAGTGAGCCCGATTAAGTGTATTTTAGATAAAAAACTATAATGACGAATTTAAATGCCCCTTAAGATTTACAACACTTTGACGCGAAAGAAGGAAAACTTTTCGCCGATAACTCCGTCTAGAATCACAATGTATGTTTGCGGACCAACCGTCTACAACCGAGTGCATATTGGAAATGCTCGCCCGGCCGTTGTCTTTGATGTGCTATTTCGCATTTTGCAAACACTTTACCCAAGAGTTGATTATGCCCGCAATATTACCGATATTGATGACAAAATAATTACGACATCGCGAGAACTTAATCAAGATATATCTGTAATAACCGAGCGATACTCTCAATTATATATTCAAGACATGGACAGTCTAAATAATCTTACACCCACTTTTTCTCCTCGCGCCACCGATCATATATCCGAGATGCTGGATATTATTACGGATCTTGTTGACTCTGGTTATGCATATTTAGCAGATGGACATGTTTTATTTTCCGTTGCTTCGGACTCGGATTATGGTCAATTGTCGCGACGACAATCCTCTGAATTAATAGCTGGTGCCAGAGTAAACGCAGCGTCCTATAAACGAAATCCGGAAGATTTTGTGCTCTGGAAACCGTCTGCACCGGAGGATCCAGGTTGGCCCAGTAGGTATGGTCGAGGGCGCCCTGGCTGGCATATTGAATGCTCTGCTATGGTAAAAAAACATCTCGGCGAAACTATAGACATACACGGTGGCGGTCAGGATTTACTTTTTCCTCACCATGAAAATGAAAATGCGCAAAGCAGATGCACGCATAAGGGCAGACCACTGTCCAACTACTGGATGCACAATGGCTTTGTAAACTTGGATGGAGAAAAAATGTCAAAATCCCTGGGGAATTTTCGATTGGTTGGAGATCTTTTAGAGATATACCCCGGCGAAGTTCTTCGTTACGCGATACTGACAGCGCAATATCGATCTGAACAGAATTTTGACTATACTATTTTAGATGCTGCTGAGAATTCACTGAATAGCCTTTATAGATATTTACGAGCAGCTGAAAATATCGAAATTCCCGTCTCAAATGAGGTTGCCAGTTGCCGAGGAGTGGATGCGCTACTAGACGATTTAAATACTCCTTTAGCATTGTCGGAGTTACATCGCATTGCAAAACAAATGCATTCATCTAGTGGTACAGACCAGCAAATACTAAAGGCGCAAGTGATGAATTTATCTGGATTGATGGGTTTATTACAACAACAACCAGAGGACTGGTTTCATAATAACAGCGGGAATCGAGTACTAACCGATCGTCAAATAGAGAATGCAATTGATGAACGTAAGCAGGCAAAGCTCGCCGGAGACTATGCCACTGCGGATATTATTCGAAAAAGACTTGAGGATGACGGAGTGGTGCTTGAGGACTCGCGATCGAACACAACTTGGCGTCGCTGCTAAGCCAAAAAATTATTTGTTAACCATTCTCGGTTTTTGCCACTTTTTCTGCTATAGCTGTATCGAAGAAGAACATATGTAGTGAGCCTCTGGTGGTGGTGCCGTCTTTTCATTGAGACTTCTCATAACAGAAATTACAACTCTCTCAGCTACAGCTCTATAGCTAGCAAATTGACTTTCTCGGACACAGAGATATCGTTCATCTGTATGACCAAGATTTTTGTCTTTATAAGAAAGCACTCCTCTATGTTGGGCGGAACTTAGACGCAGGCCAGACCAAGCGTCGAAAGGCTCATGCTGGAAATGTGGAAAATGATGGCGAGTTATCTCTATCAAGTAGTCAACCTCCTCATTGCTTGGAATAACTCGCTCAGGATTGCCTGAGAATATGCTGTCAACTGAGCCGACTAGTGTCCCACCTCGCCATGGTAGGATTGCAATACGGTTAGCTCCTTTTCTTCCCTCAACATAAAAACTGTTATCACTAAGATGCTCTCTAAATTCAATATGAGTAGACTTTATTGATCGAGCAGCCAAAGGATTTTTTACTCCTTCAATGGATCGGGAAACACGGTCACCCCATGCGCCAGTGGCGTTTACCAAAAATCGACAATCGAAGTCTCGGTTCCGGGAACCTTTGGCTACGCTCACAACGAAACCATCGTCCGACTGCCGTGCCCCTTCAAAATTAACAGGGCAAAGCGCCATAGCGCCGTGTTGTTTTGCCGATCTTAAAACATTTTGAGCCAGCTGAGTGTCATCAATATGAATTTCTTGGAACGCATAAACTGCCGAAAGATCATGTCGATTTAGTCCATGAAGATTACGCCATTGCTTTTCTGGCAGATGTTGGAAGGAAGCCAACTTATTACTACCTGCTAGAGCATCATAAATTCGAAGTTGTAACGCTACTTGCCATGATTTTTGGATATTTTGTTTGTAAATCGGGAGATAAAACCAATCGACCTTTCGAAGATCTGGTGCGATATCTCTGATTATTCGACGTTCCCTCAAACGTTCACGAACGTTAGCGAAACGGAGGCGAGGAATCCCCTCGAAGTCACCATCTATTATCTTGCTTGATTTGGAAGAATTGCCGGCACCCCATCCTCTTTTTTCAACAATAATCGTAGAAAGTCCATTAAGCGCAGCAGCCTGCGCAATACCGGCGCCAATAATGCCACCACCAATAATACAGAGATCAAAATGAGTTGACATGGATAAAATCCGGTGAGATATCTTTGAGCATTGCTAAGTGTCGACCTGAGAGTTCTATTCTTTTGATGTCAAAACATATAATGTTCGAAGTAATCATTTAACCGCCAAGCGATGTAACTAAAGATTAAGTATATAAAAAGCTTTAAAAACTTTCACACACCGCGAAACAATAATAATTTCTGGGAATGAGCTATGCTCTGAAACTAATCCTCCCCAGTAAATGCTGCACCAAATGGCTAATTATTGTCAAATCAAACTCTGAAAGGCTGTATGATTTTACCGTGTGGGGGATTCAATTGCGTTATAGTGGTATTAATATATTCGTACTATTTTCCACATCTGGCGGAATTAGTAGTTTAGTAAGATGTTAAAAGCAGGAAATTTTATGTCAACGGTACTTTACGAAGTAGTAAATAACATTGCGATAATCACTCTCAATAACCCAAAGAAACGAAATATGCTTGATATGATTGTCTGCCGTCTTTTGGTTAATGCAATAAAGGAAGCAGAATCTGATCGTAATGTCGTATCAGTGATTATCACTGGGACCGGAAGTATCTTCTGTGCTGGGGCTCCTCTTTATGAAATCAAGCCCGACAGGGACAAACTTAGAACAATATACAGCGGTTTTTTGAGTGTTGCACGTTGTAGCGTACCAACCATTGCCGCATTGAACGGTCCTGCGATAGGTGCTGGATTGAACTTGGCTTTGGCCTGCGACGCACGTATCATGTCAGAAGACGCTATTTTGGATCCAAAATTTTTTAGATTGGGATTACACCCGGGTGGAGGATGTTCCTGGCTGCTGAGGCGACTGTGTGGCTGGAACACTGCTGCTAGTCTACTTTTGTTTTCACAACCCCTCTCAGCACATAAAGCGGTTGAACAGGGCTTGGCATGGAAAAGTGTTAAAAAAGAAGACTTAATGAAAGCCGCGATGGCGTATACCGATGCAATTCGACACTTACCGAAAGAACTTCTCATACACACAAAGAGAACCCTTCTTGCCGCTGATACAAGTTGTCATCTCGATGATATTCTAGAGATCGAGATTCAGGAGCAGCTGTGGGCATTGCAAAAACCATTTTCCAAAAAGGCTATTGCGATGGTCTCTAAAACAATCAACAACAGCAACAGTTCTTAAGACCTATCTTATTCAGTATTTTTATCAAAAAGACACTTGTTCCCGATCCTTGTAAGAGATTTTACAACTTTTGCTCTGCAGCAATAACCGATTGAAGTAGCAAGGTGTTGATAGTCATAGGACCCACTCCCCCAGGTACAGGTGTAATAGCAGCTACTCTATCGTAGAGTGGACCCAGCTCAATATCACCGCAGCCATTAGGATGAAACCCAGCATCGATGACAACGGCTCCATCAGGAATCCAGCTTGCTTTGATATATTCGGGTCGACCCAACGCCCCTACAATTAAATCTGCTGATTGAATAATCTCTGGAAGGTTTTTAGTCTTAGAGTGGCAAACCGTGACAGTAGCGTCTTCATTTAATATCATCATAGACATCGGCTTGCCCAGAATAGGGCTACGACCAACTACCACAGCATGCATCCCTGCAAGCTTGATATCGTAAGCCGCCAATAGCCGCATAATTCCCCGGGGCGTAGCTGAGCCGAAAGTTCTTTGGCCCATCGACATTTTACCGAAGCCTAAGCATGTGACACCGTCCACATCTTTTTGGAGACTGATTGCGTCAAAACACAACCGTTCATTAATTTGTCGGGGCACCGGGTGTTGTAACAATATTCCATGACACGATTTATTAGAATTCAAAGAGAAAATTTTTTCTTTGAGCTCTTCCGTAGTAGTCGTGGCCGGGAGCTCAATTGCGACTGACTCCATACCGATCCTTCTGCAGGCATTTTGCTTCATTCTGACATAGGTCTTTGAAGCGAGATCTGAACCAACTAATATAGTCGCTAAGGTCGGCGGATACCCATTTTTTAACCGTATACTTTTGACCCGATTAATCAGTTGCTGTTCTGTTTGCTTGGCGACCAATGTGCCGTCCAAGAGTATTGCAGACATTACACCCTCCTTTGGAGAGACTCTCACTTACTTCCGTCCCGCTTGGACCACACATCGGACGACTTGAAGGCAAAAAAACTTACTGTTAAATTTCTCTCAAAAGTTTTACATCACTAATTTGGGGTGGACGACGGGGATTGAACCCGCGACCACCGGAATCACAATCCGGGGCTCTACCAACTGAGCTACGCCCACCACAACATCAACAATGATAATTTGCCGGCACGACCGAGTCCATTGGCGCGCCCGGCAGGATTCGAACCTGCGACCCACGGCTTAGAAG
>CEOK01199451.1_pt1 | contig 21037 bp, 19 predicted proteins | sample 427001 | NCBI WGS metagenome assembly CEOK01 (sample SAMEA2591108, study PRJEB7988) | marine metagenome | isolation source: saline water (ENVO:00002010), including | reverse complement strand
TTAATCGTTTCTTGTGGACAAGAAATGCCTGTAGTTGAAACTGTTGAAAAAGGAACCTTTAAAGCACTTATGCAAAACGAGTATCCCCTAATCGATGTTCGCACCCCCCAAGAGTATGATGAAGGGCATATTGAAAAGGCATCAAATATCGATTTTAATGCTCCTGATTTTAATGAGCGAATATCCAAATTAGACAAGGAGCAGCCGTTTCTGATTTACTGTGCTGCAGGCGGCCGAAGTGCTAAAGCAGCAGCACTTATGCAATCTTTAGGATTTAAAAAAGTATATGAACTCAAAGGGGGTTATCGAAATTGGTAACTCTTATTTTACGATAGCTTTTTTCAGTGCGTCAATCTCTTTTTGTTGTTGTTGCACAAGGTTCACCAATACGGGAATCAAACCCAAATAGTCAATGCTTTTGAGGGTACGCTTACCGTTCAATTCGTGAACCAATTCGGGATAGATTTTTTCAAGTTCTTGAGCTAAAAATCCAAACTGAGTTTTATTTGGAGTGTTTTTGTATTCAAATTGAACAGCTTGAAGCTGCAAAAATTGACCAGTCTTAGTTCTAATCCTTTTTATATTTTTCTTTAGGCTTTGGTCAGATATTTTATTAAAGCCTGGACCCGACCAAACACCACTAGTGCTAGCCGTTGCATCTTTAAAAATTACCAGGGCATCTGTCCTACTCGCGGCAATACTTCCTGTTCCATTCCCAACCACCAGTAAACGATCAGATGGATTCCAATCTCGTGTTCCACCAGTAGGTTTATAGGTAGTGTTGTAGCTTCCCAAAACTGTTTCTGCTCTACTTTCAGCTACCGTCCCTTGTCCCATTGTAGTTGAATACCATGCTTTGGATTGGGTACTTAATCCAAAAGCAGTAGCATGATATCCAGAAGCTATTGTATTTCTTCCCATTGCGATTGAGTAGGTTCCTCGATTTGATTCATCCCACTGGTCACTTTGAGCCATTCCCGCCCGAAAAGCTGCTTTGCTTTTATCAAAAAATATGCGTTTGTTGTCATCTGTAGTTGATTTATCGTTGTCTAGTTGAGGACTGCCAAAAACAAAATCACTATCATTCCACTGCTGTTGTTCGTTGGAAACTATCTTTTTCTTAATTGAAAAAGGGCTTTGAGCTACATTGAGTAAAGCGGTATGAGTAGAAGTTTTTGAAAAGGAAAGACTACCGCTATTGGAAAATGTAATTGTGTTTCCGTTGCTTATTTTTAAATTTAAAGTATTGGTATCTGGGATGCTTAATGAAATAGTTTGAGTATCAGTATTGTCGTAAAAATTGGATAAATCTACCTGCCCACCATCTTCAAGTGTTAAGGTGTTGCTGGTCAATGACAGTTGTTGATCATCCGTATTGAGTGAATTGAAATTGATTTTATGTGGCTCTTCTCCGTCGGATGAAAGAGAAAGTTCAAGGGTGTTACTCACCAATTTAAAGTGATCAATCTTTTGAGCTGGAGGAGTGCTTATTAAAGGAGCTAAATCAACACGTCCACCGCGTTCGAGTATCAGTTCGGTATTGGAAAGACTGAGCTGTTGGTGATCCTGATCAGCAGAAAATAGTGGACTCAGATCAACCGACCCTCCATTTTCAAGTACAAGTATACTGCCTTGAAGGCTCAAGTGTTGGGCTTGTGAGTTGGAGATTAGAGCATTCAAATCAACTTCCCCACCATTTTCTAAACGAAGTATACTTCCGTCTAAAAAAAGCTGTTGAGCATCGGTATTGTCTTTCCACGGACTTAAGTCAACAGCGTTGTCCTCGTTTAGATAAAGTAGGTCGTCTTGGAGTCTTAATTTAGGTAAAGCTGTTTGTATGGGACTCCAAGTATTTTGCAAGGAATCATAAAACTCAAAGTGATTGATTGTTAAATTAAAAATCAGTAATCCTTTTGGGATATCAGTTTTAAAAGCAAGGTCTCTTTCCTCCGTTGACATTCTTGGCAAGAGCACTCCTTGGTCAGTACTTTCAATTTCAAAAATGGCTTGTGGGTGAATTTCAAGTGGTCGATCACCCATCTTTATTTGAGCAATCAATAAATGGTAGGAGAAGAAAAAAAGTAGGCTGAAAAGATTTAGGGTAAACGTTTTCATGGTAAGTTTTTTATTCATCAATTGATATTTTTAGGAGATAAATTAAATAGCAAACTCAAGCTGTGATTGGTTTTGTTGAGTTCGGTTGAACTTAGGTAGGGAAACTGGAAAAAATATCCAAGGCTTAAAAAGTTGCGTTGATTGAGTTGGAATCCAATTCCCATATTTTTTGCTGAGTTCATTCCAAAAAGGACTTCACCAATTCTTAAACCAAGAGTTCCTTTGAGCTGAACGGTAAGTTCGTCATAGGCTAAATTGTAAACATAACCGCCGAGTTTTATGATATACGCATTCTGATTTGTTTTAAGTTCAGTTCCAACACCGCCAAAAAAATGAAGTTTATTTCTTAGAAAAATTGTCGGACTTTTTTTAATGAGGTATTGGTCTAAAAGCCTTGGTACAGCAGCTTGAACCCAAAAGTTATTTCTAATCAGGGTAAAGCCGATTCCTACATTGGGAATGAAGCGTCATTGTTGCTGAAAAAGAGGATCGTTTACAACTCCGTCCACACTTCTTAAATAATTGTATTCCGAGCTAAAAAAATCACCTACTAACTGAAAACCAAGGTGAATAAATGTTTCCGCTCTTAACTGAAGCGGATAGGAGCTTTGAAGAAGCAGCTGAATATTTTGCTCGCCAAACCTTGAACGATTTCGAATAACCCCACCTAGATTAAGATTTTGAGTATCCTTATAGGAATCGTAAAAGATACTTTGCTGTTTTGGAGCGTCTTTAATGCCCAGCCATTGGCTGTCAATCAAAAAACCGAGATACGACTCTTGTTTAAGTCCCAGGATGGAGGGGTTTGTCCTTTGGAATTGACCGTCAAAAAGAAATAAATGATTTTCTTCTTGCCCTCGAGCAACTTGTATATAAACAAGAGTAAAAAGCAGTAAATAAAATGGATTTATCTTCATTTTATTGGTATTTAATCAGTATCCATCCTTCTGAATCAACAGTTTGATTCCCATCAAAATCAATGGTGTAAAAATAACTTCCCTGAGGAAGCCGTTCCCCGTTTTTTTCATCTGATCCGTCTCAATTATTAAGGTATTCTCCTTGGTGCATAAAGACCAAGTTCCCATTCAATCCATAAACTTTAATCTTACTTACCGATGAAAAAATATAGCCCTCAATTTTCCATGTATCATTAATTCCATCATTATTTGGAGAAATGACCTGACTCACAATTTTTTCTTTAAATGGTCTATTGATTTTGGGGATGGTAAAGCTGACCCCTTTGACAGTGGCTAAATTGACAGGCTCCAAAAGCAATGTGCTGCCACTCGCTATACTCAAGGGTAAGTCTGTTGTAAATGGATTGGAACTTTGATGACCTAAAACGGTATGCCAAGCAGAATTTGTATAGAGTCCTAGATAAAGATCCGAGGGGTCGATGGGATTAAAAGACAAGCGATCGAGTCGATGGTATTCCCACCAATAGGTTCTTATTCTTCCTATGGCTTCTCCTTGAGTTTTCCAACTCAAATAGTGACAAAGCGGAATTTCAAAGTCTGCATCAAATTGTGTGAAAAGATATGGGGGTGTACCAGTGTACTTTGTTTGAATGAAACCGGAATTTTTTAAAACTTCCAGCGTAATAGGACTAAAGAAATTTTCGGATACTACAGGAAAGGTAAAAGTAGCTGTATGGTAAATTCTTACCTTTCCAGCTATATAGGAATCTTTTTTGAGTTGCTTCCAATCGCTTTGAGGACCAAAGGAAACTACAGCCTCAGGGACTGATGTATTGTCCGTGATTATTTTCCCTCCATTAAAGTAAGTTTCATTAAAAGCAATATGCAATTGGTTGTTTTTTTACTTACATAAAGATCTCCAAAAACAGCTAATTGACTCCAAGCTGTTCCCGTGAGTAGCAGATAGCTAAGACTAAATATGTAAGTTTTAGCGAGCATTTTTTAAAAAAAGGGGATATTAATATAAAAAAAATGCGGGCTAATGTCAAGCCAATCCAGCTCTACGTAGTAAGGCTGAAGGATCGGGTTCTTTGCCTCTAAATTTTTTATACAAAGTCATCGGGTGGATCGTCCCCCCTTTGGAGAGGATATTGTCTAGAAAAGAGGCAGCTGTTTTTGAGTCAAAAATTCCATTTTCTAAAAACAGTTCGAAGGCGTCTGCATCTAAGACTTCAGCCCATTTATAGCTGTAATACCCCGCAGCATATCCTCCCTGAAAAATATGAGAAAATGCTGTACTCATACAGTTTTCGGGAGTATCCTTAGTGAATTGTAAATCGGCAATTTGTTCTTTTTCGTGTGCTTTGACATTTTGAATTTGATCAGCATTTTGATCGTGGTATGACAAGTCTAAATAGCCAAAACTCAACTGCCTTAGGGTTTGAAGTCCTTGTTGAAAATGAGCTGCTTTTTTTATTTTTTCGATTAGCTCATTTGGAATCACTTCCCCTGTTTGATAATGCTTTGCATATAAGGCAAGGGCCTCAGCTTGGTAGCACCAATTTTCCATAATCTGGGAGGGTAGCTCTACAAAATCCCAAAAGACACTTGTACCGCTTAATGAGCTGTAAGTAGTATCTGCCAACATACCGTGTAAGGCATGTCCAAACTCATGAAAAAGGGTTGTGACCTCTTGAAAGGTTAGCAATGAGGGTTGGTTTTGTGTTGGTTTAGAAAAATTACAGACTATTGAAATATGAGGTCTTTGAGTTGCGTTTTGTGAGCGATAACTTGTCATCCAAGCACCGTTTCGTTTGCCTGGACGTGGGAAGAAGTCAGCGTACAGCAGGGCGTGAAAACCCCCGTTTTTATGTACTTCATAGACCTTTACATCAGGATGATAGGTATCGATCTCCTTATTTTCCAAGAGCTCTATCCCATAGAGTTTACCTACAATATCAAACAATCCTTTCAACACATTTTCAAGAGGAAAATAGGGTTTGAGTTCTTGTTCATCCAAATCCAAAGTTGCTTGTTTGAGCTTTTCTGAAACAAAAGCGGTGTCCCATTTTTCTAGTTCTTTTAGATCTAAATGTTGAGCTGCAAAAGCTTGCATGGTTTCCCATTCTTTTGTTGCTGCAGGCTTGGCTTTATCTGTGAGTTCGTCTAAAAACTTTTTGACATTTACTTCAGATTGCGCCATGCGTTCCTCCAATACAAAGGCCGCATGCGATTGATAGCCCAGTAATTCTGCGCGTTCTTTTCTGAGCTGAATAATTTTTAAAATAACCCCACTGTTGTTTTGTGGATTTTCTTGGTATCCTCTTTGGCCAAAAGCAATGCTAAATTGTTTTCTCAACCTCCTATTTTCGGCATAAGTCATAAAAGGGACATAGCTGGGGTAGTCTAATGTAAAAACCCATCCCTTTTTATCTCTAGCTTTCGCCTCCTCGGCAGCCATATCGATTACCGCTGCGGGCAATCCTTTTAGATCTTCTTGCTGTTCGATATGAAGTTCAAATGCTTGAGTATCTGCCAATACATGTTCTCCAAAGGTTAAGCTGAGCTTAGAAAGCTCAGTGTCTATTTGGCGAAGTTTTTCTTTAGATGCTAATGGAAGGTTTGCGCCATTTCTCACAAAACTTTTGTACTCTTTTTCAAGAAGGGTAATTTGTTCCTGAGTGAGCTCGGATCGGTCTTCATTTTGGTAAACGGCCTCAATTCTCTTAAAGAGTTTTTCATTGAGTCGTATGTCGTTTTGAAACTGAGTTAAAAGTGGTGAGGCTTGTTGAGTAGTCTGCTGTAATTCATCACTAGTCTCCGCGCTGTTAAGATTGAAAAGTAAGGAACTATTTCTTCCGATAAGTTTCCCGCATTTTTCTAGTTGCTCTAATGTATTTTTAAATGTGGGAGTTTCTTCTTGATTTGCAATGGCATCTATTTCTTGAAGGGCAACGTCAATAGCCTTTTTAATTGCTGGGATGTAGTGTTCAATTTTAATAGCTGAGAATGGAGCAGATTCAAAAGGGGTATTAAATTCTGATAAAAGTGGGTTGTTCAAGATTTTATTTTTTTAAATTTTTACTACTATCAAGTACTTTTTTCTTCAGTCCTTCCTTGTATTGGATGACTTTATTGAGTACATCAGGATTTTGACTTCCGATAATTTGTACTGCTAATATTCCTGCATTTTTAGCTCCGTTTAAAGCAACAGTAGCCACAGGAACCCCTCCGGGCATTTGCAGGATGGACAAAACTGAATCCCAGCCATCTATGGAATTACTTGATTTTATTGGAACTCCAATTACAGGGAGTGGAGTTAAAGAAGCGATCATACCAGGGAGGTGAGCTGCTCCTCCTGCACCGGCAATAATCACTTTGATCCCTCTATGATGTGCATTAGATCCGTAGTCTGTCATCTTATCCGGAGTTCGATGTGCAGAAACGATATCTACTTCAGTTTCAATTTGAAATTCCTTTAAAATTGCGATTGCTTCTTCCATAACGGGTAGGTCTGATTGACTTCCCATAATAATTCCTATTTGTGCCATATTATTTTGATATTACTTCAATGGTTTCTTTTACTTGTTCTGCTATTTGACGTGCAGTTTCTAAACTTTTATTTACAATGGTAATATGTCCCATTTTTCGAAAGGGACGTGTTTCCTTTTTTCCGTAAATATGAGGGCAAACACCTTCGATAGCTAATATATGCTCCATGTTTTTGTAGTGAACTGGACCCTGATGTTCCGCCGCTCCGACCAGATTGACCATTACCCCAGAAACTTTATTTTCTGTGTTGCCTAAGGGCAAGTCCAGTAGAGCCCTTATGTGTTGCTCAAATTGAGAGGTGTAAGAAGCCTCTATGCTGTAATGTCCACTATTGTGGGGCCTTGGAGCAACTTCATTTACCCAGATCTCTCCCTCTTTAGTCAAAAATAATTCTACAGCCAATAGTCCAACGTGTTGGTAGGCAGTGGAAACTTTTCGGGCAACTTCCTGAGCCTTTCGTTCAATGGAATTTGAAATACGGGCTGGGCTAAGAACATATTCTACTTGATTGGCCGTAGGGTGAAATTCCATTTCTACACTTGGATAGCTCACCGTTTCACCACTGACGCTTCTACATACAATAACCCCAATTTCCTTATCAATATTGACCAAGTCCTCCGCCATACAGCCTCCTTCGTTTATCGTTTCTAAATCTTGGTTTGACCGAATGATTTTAACTCCATAGCCGTCATATCCCATGGATTCAGATTTCCAAACAAAGGGAAAGGAAACCAACCCTCTTACCACCGCATCTTTTAGCGCTTCTTTGGAGTTGTATAGTTGAAAGGGTGAGGTGGGAATATCATTTTGTTTGTAGAATTCCTTTTGGCGGCATTTGTTTTGTATGGTTTTAATGACAGCTGCTTGTGGATAAACTTGAACACCTTCTTTTTCAAGATCGGCCAGTGCATCGGCATTGACATTTTCCATTTCAATGGTAAGGATGTCGACTTCTTTTCCAAAATCCATTACGGTTTGGTAATCCATTAAGTCACCCTGAGTAAAGCGGTTACATCCGATACGTGAAGGAGCATGTTCACTAGGATCCAAGACATGGGTCTGAATATCCCACTGGCGTGTCGTATTGAGAAGCATTTTACCCAGTTGCCCGCCTCCTAAGATTCCGATCGTTTTAGTAGTGGAGAAAAATCCCATCATATCCTTTTGGCAAAAATACGTATAAGTTTTTTGGAATGGAAAAAAGCAATCTAAAATGGGTATCTTTGGGCAAATATTTTTTTATGATAAACCTTGTTTTATTTGGCAAGCCTGGGGCTGGAAAAGGAACACAAGCTTCATTTCTAAAAGAGCAGTACAATTTGGTTCACATATCAACTGGAGACCTTTTTCGCAATAATATCAAAAACGAAACCCCTTTGGGTGTTTTGGCAAAGTCTTATATGGATCAGGGAGATTTAGTTCCTGATCAGGTAACTATCGATATGTTAGAGGCTGAAGTTGATCAAAATCCGCAAGCCAAGGGATTTATATTTGATGGTTTTCCACGAACTGAGGCACAGGCAGGAGCACTGGATGCGTTCTTAAAGGACAAGCAAATGGAAATTTCGGCTACCATTGCATTAGAAGCTGCCGATGATATTTTGGTTGAGCGGTTGTTAGAACGAGGGAAAAGTAGCGGAAGAACGGACGATCAAGACGAAAGTAAAATCCGCAATCGTTTTGAGGAGTACAATCAAAAAACAGCTCCATTAAGAGATTATTACACCAAACAAAATAAGTTTCACAACGTTAACGGTATTGGTTCTATAGAAGAAATTACGCAACGCTTGAAGCAACTGATCATCAGCCTTTCATAATTCATGACTGAAGGAAACTTTGTCGATTATGTCAAATTAAATGTAAGCTCCGGTAAAGGGGGGAAAGGCTCTATCCACTTGCATCGTGAAAAATTCATCACTAAGGGTGGCCCAGACGGAGGCGATGGAGGTCGAGGAGGACATGTAATTATTCGGGCAAACGAACAGCTATGGACACTTTACTCCTTTAAGTTTAAACGCCATTTTGCTGCAGGTCACGGTGGTGACGGCAGTAAAAATCGAAGTAGCGGAGCACAGGGAGAAGATTTGTACATCGACGTACCGGTAGGTACCGTTGTTCGGAATTCGGAGACAAACGAAATTTTATTTGAAATTACGACAGCCGGCCAAGAAGAAATCCTTGCAGAAGGTGGTTTAGGTGGTCGAGGAAATTGGCATTTTAAATCATCAACTCGTCAAACACCTCGCTATGCTCAGCCCGGAAGAGATGGGGTTGAGGTACCCATTACTCTAGAATTAAAAGTTTTGGCGGATGTGGGTCTCGTTGGCTTTCCCAATGCTGGGAAATCTACTTTACTTGCTGCCCTTACTGCAGCCAAACCCAAAATAGCAGATTATGAATTCACTACCCTAAAACCAAACCTGGGAATAGTGGAATACAGAGATTACAGGTCGTTTGTAATGGCGGACATACCTGGTATAATCGAGGGTGCAGCTGAGGGAAAAGGCTTGGGACATTATTTCCTAAGGCATATAGAACGAAATTCTATTTTACTCTATTTGATTCCGGCAGACACCCCAGATGTAAAAAAAGCTTTTGATATTTTACAGAAAGAGTTGATCAAATACAATCCAGAATTATTGGACAAAGGCTATATGGTGGTTCTCTCAAAAGCTGATTTATTGGATGAGGAATTGTTGGCTGAATACACTGAAGAAATGAAAGTAACTTTCAAAGAAATACCTCATTTGATTATCTCAAGTGCAACCCAATTTCACTTAACTGAGCTCAAAGACAAGCTCTGGAAACAACTGAATCCCTAAAGCGATGATGCGACTACATTTTATTGCAATTGGGGGGAGCGCGATGCACAGTTTAGCTCTGGGTATGCTTGAATTAGGACACCGAGTTACAGGGAGCGACGACGTGATATTTGAACCCTCAAAATCAAAGCTTCAAAACGCTGGAATACTGCCAGAGACTGAGGGATGGTTTCCTGAAAAAATAACGGAAGATCTAGATATTGTGGTATTGGGAATGCATGCCAAAAAAATCAATACTGAGCTAGTTCGTGCCCAAGAGTTAAACCTCAATATCCAATCTTATCCAGAGTTTTTAGCCTTACTTACCGAGAACAAGACACGCGTTGTTGTTGCAGGCAGTCATGGAAAAACAACCATTACAGCCATGGTGTTACATGCCCTAAAATATCACGATATCGATACCGACTATATGGTTGGAGCACCAGTTTATGAGGATTCAAAAACCTTATCCATTATGGACGATAATGATTTTGTTTTACTTGAAGGGGATGAATATTTGTCTTCAGCCATTGACCCTCAGCCCAAATTTTTGTGGTACACACCTGAAATTGCCCTCATCAGTGGAATTGCGTGGGATCACGTCAACGTTTTTCCCACTTTTGAAAATTATTGCTCCCAGTTTGAGTTGTTTATAAACTCCATACAAGCGGGAGGTGTTTTGATTTATAACGAGGAGGATGAGGTACTTAAGAAGTTGGTGGAATCCAACACACATCCCATCAAAAAAATAGGATATCGAACACCAGAATATTTTATTGATAATGGAATTACTTTTCTCGAAACAGAAGAAGGGAGTCTTCCCTTAGTTGTATTTGGTATTCACAACCTTCAAAATTTAGTAGCTGCACAGTGGATTGCTCAACTAATGGGATTGGACAGTTCTGATTTTTTCGAGGCCATACCCAGTTTTAAAGGAGCAGCAAAGCGTTTGGAGCTACTAGCTAGAGGGGCTAAAAGTTTTTTATTTAAAGATTTTGCTCATGCACCAAGTAAAGTAAAAGCAAGCAGTAAAGCAGTCAGCGATCAGTTTAAGGGAAAAAATATTATAGTGTGTTTGGAGTTGCACACCTACAGCAGTCTTGATCCTGAGTTTATTAAGCATTATGCCCATAGTTTAGAGTCGGCAGACGAGGCTATAATTTTTTACGATCCAGAAGCTTTAAAGATTAAAAACAGAGTACCGATTCCCCCAGAGGACATTGAGCAATCTTTTGCTCATCAAAATTTAAGAGTGGTTACAGACGCAATTGAACTGAAGGACATGCTGTTAGCAAAAAGCTACACTGAAGCTGTTTTAGTAATGATGAGTTCTGGAAATTTTGGAGGCATGGATTGGTCGGCTCTTCAACAGCACTTTTTATAGGGACTTTTATTTTTTGTTTAAAAATTATAATTTGGTAGGGCATAGTTTGCCCAATGTCACAGCCGCCTAAAAAAATCACCATCAAAGATTGGGATGTTTCTGATCGACCCAGAGAGAAACTCCATCAGCACGGGGCGTCCTATTTGAGTAATGCAGAGCTGATAGCAATTTTAATCGGCAGCGGTAGTCCTAAAGAAAGTGCGGTTGATTTGATGAAAAGAGTTTTACAAAGTGTGGATAACAATTTGCTCAAATTGCACAAAATGCCTTTGGAACATTTGGTAAAATTCAACGGTATCGGAATGGCAAAGGCAGTTATAATAAAGGCGGCTTTGGAGTTGAGTAAAAGATTAGGGCAGCACCAAAAAGACAAATCTCCGGTACTGAACTACAGTAAGCTGGTATACGAGCAAATTCGTCACGAGCTCGCTTTACTTGATCACGAAGAATTTTGGGTACTTTATCTCAATCAATCCTCTAAATTATTGGAAAAATTTAGACTCAGTCAAGGGGGTATAACTCAAACGGTGGTTGACATTCGTTTGGCTTTAAAGCGCGCTTTTGAAGTAGGAGCTACCGCCCTTATTTTAGTTCACAACCACCCTTCTGGGAGCTTAAAACCAAGTGGACACGATAAAGAATTGACTCAAAAGTTTAAGAAAGCAGCAAGCTATGTTGATCTGAGGGTATTGGATCATTTGATTGTTTCAGAAAAAGGCTACTTTAGCTTTGCTGACGAAGAAATCATTTAAATGCTACTGGTTTACACACACAAAATTACTCCTAGAGTGAGCTATATTTTTAAGCATACTTTTGAAAATATGTTGGAATTAGCGGTCAGTTTTACCTCTTCAGTTGAAGTTTTTGTTGCACACTCAGGACCAAAGATGAGTTATACGACTAAAGCTTTAGGAGACGAGTTTTTTGTCGCGTCCCATTCATTGCTATTCGAACGTGGAATTCTTGACCATGAACCTTTAGTTCAAGATTGGGAGGGTGTACCAGCTTTTTTTAAAACGACCAATGAAAATGCAGTACCCTATGATATTTTTGCGGCCAGTTTTTATCTGTTATCACGTTATGAGGAACTCACTCCCCACATTAAAACGGAAAGCGGTTTGTTTGATCCAGCGGAAAGCCTGGCAGCACAACACGGCTTTTTAGAACTCCCATTAGTCGATGTTTGGGCGCTTAAGCTTCATGCAATTATGAGTGAACATTTTGAAGAAATTGAATCGTATAGACTCAAAAAACCCCAAAAGGAAATTCTTATTGATGTACCCTTGGCTTTTAAATACCGCCATCGTTCTGTTTTGGTTGTAGTGGAAACATTTTTAAAATCCATCTGGTCATTTAATTTATTAAGCATCATCAATCAATTGGCAGTACTTTTTAGATTGGAGGAGGATCCTTACGACAGTTTTGCTTTTTGGGATATATGGTTTAAAAATTCGTCCATTACTCCTAAAGTTTTTTTCCTTTATGCCAATAGTTCAGCTTATGAATCCAATGTGTCGACCTTTAATAGAAGATTGCAATTGAGAATTAAAAAAATAAGCGATGATTATTCTTTGGGACTTTTACTTTCAGTTCAATCCCAACTAAAACCAGAAATAGGATTGGATCGTGAAAAAAAGGATTTTCAAGGTCTAACCCACAGACAAGTTAAAATGAGTAGGATTCCGACAAGTTACAGGCAACTTTCTGAGGTTTATGCAGACTTAGTTGATTTTGAGTTTTCGGAAGATTACAGTATGGGCTATACAGATCAAATAGGGTTTCGAGCCAGTACTGCAACCCCTTTTTATTTTTACGATCTTACCAATGAGTTTCAGCTGCCCTTAAAAGTCCATCCAGTTGTTGCTAAAGACACGGCATTTTACAAAGTGAAAAACTACGAAGTGTTTGACCAATTGGAGAAGATATATAAAAACTTACCCCTATCTTGTAACCGACTAACACTGGCTATTAGTAATCGGTTTTTGCATTCAAAAAAACAGCACTTATCCCTGCAAAAAGCATTTAAAGACTATATAAATTGATTGAGTTTAAGGATAACTTAACTGACGTTTTTTTTGATTTGGATCACACACTCTGGGATTTTGAAAAAAACTCATTCCTCACCTTTGAAAAAATTTTTGGAGAAATGAAGCTAAAGGCTGACTTAGATCAATTTATTTTTCATTACAATCCAATCAACCACCACTATTGGAAAGCCTATAGAGAGAATCGAATCACCCAGGAAGAATTGAGACACAACCGCCTCTTGGACACCTTCAATCAAATTAATTTTAAGACCACCAACAGTCAAATCAATGAGATTTCAGAAGCGTATATTACTTATTTATGCACCTTTCCACACTTATTTAAAGGGACCATTCCCTTGCTTAATAAGTTAAAGTCCAAATATAAATTACACATCATCACCAATGGATTTGAACACGTACAGCACTTTAAGATTAAAAACTCGGGTTTGGATTCGTATTTTGATTTTGTTTTTACTGCAGACCAGCTGGGCTACAAAAAACCTCATCCACAAATTTTTATTCAGGCCTTGCGTCAAACTCAGGCAGATCCAAAAAAATCTTTAATGATAGGGGACAGTTTGGAAGCGGATATTTTAGGAGCTATGGCTCAGGGAATGCATGCCGTTCATTTTAATTCGCACGAGGAAGAAAGGCACGATAAATGCTTAATCGTAGACTCTTTAGATGAATTGAATACTTTTTTTTAAGAGTCCAAGCTTGCAAAATAGGTTTACCAAGATTTATCGCTATTTTTGACCATGGATTTAGAAGGAGCACAGAAAAAAGTTGACGAGTGGATCAAAACCCATGGAGTCCGTTATTTTGATGAGCTAACCAATATGGCTCAACTGACTGAAGAGGTAGGAGAAGTTGCTCGAATCATCTCTAGAAGGTATGGTGAACAGTCGGAAAAAGAAAGCGACAAACACAAAGATTTAGGTGAAGAATTAGCTGATGTGATTTTTGTAGCGATTTGTCTTGCGAATCAAACGGACGTCGACCTTCAAGCTGCTTTTGATAAGAAGCTCCAAGCAAAATCTGAGCGGGACCACGACCGGCATCAGAATAATCCAAAATTGAAAAATTAAATGACAGTATCACTTTCGCATCCATCAGCGAAATGCAATGGTAAATTGCGTATCACAGGCTCTAAGAGTGAAACCAATAGATTGCTTTTACTGCAGGCTTTATTTTCTGGATTATCCATTGAAAACACCTCAGAGTCTGACGACAGTGAGGTAATGCAAGCAGCTTTAAAAGCTAAGGCTGAGGTGATTGATGTTCACCATGCTGGTACAGCCATGCGATTTTTAACAGCCTATTTTGCGCATCTTGAAGGAAGGGAAGTTGTGTTAACAGGTTCCCAGCGTATGCAAGAACGCCCCATAAAAATTTTAGTTGAGGCACTGCGTTCTATTGGAGCTTCAATTGCATATGAAAAGGAAGAAGGGTATCCCCCAATAAAAATTAAAGGGAAAAAGCTCGCTGGAGGAACGGTCACTCTGCCAGCTGATGTCAGTAGTCAATACATTTCCGCACTTTTATTGATAGGACCTGTTTTAGAACACGGATTACAGTTGGATTTGGTGGGTAAAATCACTTCGATTCCCTATATCAATATGACACTTTCTCTAATCAACAACATCGGAGTTCAAACAGAATTTAAAGGGCAAAGTATTCGTGTTGAGACTCAAAAGAATCCAAGGTTGACAACCCAAATTGTGGAGTCGGATTGGAGTTCAGCTTCTTATTATTTTAGTATAGCGGCATTAGCAGATGAAAGTGAAATACATTTAAGCAGTTATAAAGAAAATAGTCTCCAAGGAGATCGCGTATTAAGAGAAATCTACAGTAAGTTGGGTGTAGGTTCTTCAATTCGGGGCCAGACCTTAACACTCAAAAAGGAAAAGGTAGAAATAGCTGATGTCCTTGAATGGGATTTATCCAAAGCACCAGACATCGCTCAGACCATAGCGGTAAGCTGTTATGGACTTGGTGTTGGATGTAAACTCAGGGGTTTACACACTTTAAAAATCAAAGAGACTGATCGATTAGAAGCTCTTTATAACGAATTGACCAAACTAGGGGCTCAAGTAAAAGTTACCAATGAGAGTTTGGAGTTAGCAGCGGGTTCAAACTTTATTGCGGATTGTAGTATCCCTACATACAATGATCACAGAATGGCGATGGCTTTCGCTCCGCTGGCTTTAAAAGTCCCGTTGACAATTGAAAATGCAGAGGTGGTTTCAAAGTCTTATCCTACCTTTTGGGAGGACCTTAAAAAAATTAATTTTAAGATAAATCACAGATAAATACCTTTTTACTTGACAAGGCCTATGTTGAGATGGTATATTTGCCGCTTAAAATTATTCAATGAAATTATCTCAATTCCAATTCGAACTCCCAAAAGCCCTTTTAGCACAACGACCTGCAGCCGATAGAGATGAATCCAGATTGATGGTACTTCATCGCAAAGAGGAAAAAATTGAACATCATTCTTTTAAAGATGTCATCAATTTTTTTGACGAAGGTGATGTGATGGTACTCAACAACACCAAAGTATTTCCGGCACGACTTTTTGGAAATAAAGAAAAAACAGGTGCGCGAATTGAAGTTTTTTTACTCAGAGAATTAAACCAGGAACAACGCCTTTGGGATGTTTTGGTGGACCCTGCACGTAAGATCAGAATTGGGAATAAACTCTATTTTGGAGAAGATGAAAGTTTAGTGGCTGAGGTCATTGACAATACGACCTCCAGAGGTAGAACTTTAAGGTTTTTATTTGATGGGAGCTATGCTGAATTCAGAACAAAGCTTAAGGAGTTGGGTCAAACCCCTCTACCAAAATACATCAAACGTGAAACGGATGATCAAGATAGAGAGCGCTATCAAACAATTTATGCCAAACACGAGGGAGCTGTTGCGGCACCCACTGCTGGATTACATTTCTCAAAACATCTACTCAAACGTCTTGAGATTAAAGGAATCGATTTGGCTGAATTGACCCTTCACGTAGGTTTAGGAACTTTTAGCCCGGTTGAGGTTGAGGATTTATCTAAACACAAGATGGATTCTGAAGAATTGATTATCGATGCTATTGCAGCTGCCAAAGTAAACAAGGCCATAGCTGAACGTCGCAAGATTTGTGCTGTTGGAACTACTGTGATGCGCGGCTTGGAGAGTTCTGTTTCTTCTGCAGGTCAACTCAATGAATACCAAGGTTGGACTCACAAATTTATTTTTCCTCCTTATGAATTTTCGATAGCAAATAGTATGATTACGAATTTTCATACACCAAAGTCCACGCTTTTAATGATGGTTTCTGCCTTTGCAGATCCTGACTTTATAAAAGAAGCTTACAAAATAGCCATCAAAGAGAAATACAATTTTTACTCTTACGGTGATGCCATGCTTATTATATAGAATGAAAACCGCTTAAGAGCGGTTTTTTTATTTGCAATCGATTGGAAAATACCAAAAAAGACATCCGGGCGCTAACCAAAGAAGAGTTAATTCAATTCTTTGAATCTCATCGCATGCCCTCGTTTAGAGGAAAGCAAGTTTATCAGTGGTTATGGCAAAAAGGAGTCCATGATTTTGATTCCATGACGAACCTGACTTTAGCGCACAGGGAATTATTAAAATCTCATTTTGATATCAACCACATTAAAATTGATGTCGAACAAAAAAGTAAAGACGGAACGGTAAAAAATGCGGTAAAACTCCACGATCAACTGGTAGTTGAATCTGTACTTATACCGACAGCAAGCAGGAGTACTGCTTGTGTTTCTTCTCAAGTTGGGTGTAGTTTGGATTGTAGGTTTTGTGCAACGGCTTCAATGAAACGGATGCGTAACCTCAATCCCGATGAAATTTACGACCAAGTAGTGACCATCAATCAACAGAGTTTAACCTATCACCAACGCCCATTGTCAAATATCGTATTTATGGGGATGGGAGAGCCTTTGATGAACTATAAAAACGTTCTGGCTTCTATTGATAAAATTACAGATCCTGAAGGTCTGGGAATGTCTCCAAAAAGAATTACGGTATCGACTTCAGGTATTCCAAAGATGATACGAAAAATGGCAGACGACGGCGTTAAATTTAAACTGGCCGTTTCATTACATAGTGCCCGTCAAGAAGTACGAGAACAAATCATGCCCTTTGCAATCAAATTTCCATTGGATGAGTTGTTGGAGTCTTTACAGCATTGGTATGCCTGCACTAAAAAGCGTATTACATTTGAATATGTTGTATGGGAAGGAGTAAATGATACCCGTGAAGATATACATGCCCTAGTGCAATTTTGTTTAAAGGTTCCCTCAAAGGTAAACCTGATTCAATACAACCCTATTGGGAATGACATGAAACAAGCCTCTACCCAAATAATAGATGCTTATATCAAAACACTGACAGATTCTAGAATTCAAGTCACTTATCGAAGATCTAGAGGAGAAGATATTGATGCAGCATGCGGTCAATTGGCAAATAAATAATTCCCAAATCCAAAGTTATATCTATGGAGTAAGTCTCCCTAGAATTGATATCTTTACCTGCCTATGAAAGTTGTTGAGCAAATCAAGAAACCTATTTATGAAGAAATGGATCTTTTTGAAGAAAAGTTCACTGAATCCATGTCCTCCAAAGTTGCCTTACTCAATAGAATTACACACTTTATTGTCAATAGAAAAGGGAAACAAATGCGACCTATGCTTGTTTTTTTGGTCGCTAAACTATTAGGAAAAGGCAAGGTTAACGAACGCACCTATAGGGGAGCATCTGTTATAGAGTTGATCCACACCGCTACTTTAGTCCACGATGATGTGGTTGACGACAGTAATAAGCGCAGAGGTTTCTTTTCAATCAATGCCTTGTGGAAAAATAAAATTGCAGTCTTAGTAGGGGACTACCTCCTTTCGAAAGGCTTGTTATTGTCTATAGAAAATGAAGATTTTGATTTGTTAAAGATCATTTCAGTTGCTGTTAGGGAAATGAGTCAGGGAGAGTTATTACAGATTGAGAAAGCTCGAGATCTAGATATTACAGAGGAAATTTATTACGAAATCATTAGACAAAAAACAGCGACATTGCTGGCAGCTTGTTGTGCGCTTGGAGCACAGTCAGTTGACGCCCCAAAAGAAGAAGTGGAAAACATGCATCGCTTTGGGGAATTTTTGGGTATGGCTTTTCAAATCAAGGATGATTTGTTTGATTATGGAGAGCGTAAAATCGGCAAGCCCATTGGGATTGATATCAAAGAGAAAAAAATGACCCTCCCTTTGATTTACACATTAAATACAGTTAGTACAAAGGAAAAAAGAGCAATAATCAATACGGTTAAAAACCACAACAAAGACAAAAAAAAGGTAAATGATTTGATTGCTTTGGTCAAAGCAAAAGGCGGATTGGATTTTGCGATTCAAAAAATGGAAGAGTATAAAAGTCAGGCAAAACAGTTATTGTCTGATTTTCCAAAAAACGAATACCGAGATGCGCTTGAGCTGATGTTGAATTACGTAACGGAGCGAAAGATTTAAAAACCCTTTATTTAGGATAAATTTTCTCCAAGAATGTATAATTTTATACAAAACACCACTCTTTGATTTCAAGAACTACCATAGATCAAGTATATGAAACCGCTCGTGTAGAGGAGGTCATTGGAGATTTTGTTGCTTTAAAAAAGTCAGGATCTAATTATAAGGGTTTAAGCCCTTTCTCCCAAGAAAGAACCCCAAGTTTTATGGTATCACCTGTCAAACAAATTTGGAAAGATTTTAGTAGTGGCAAAGGCGGAAATGTAGTTGCATTTTTAATGGAACACGAGCACTTTTCTTATCCAGAAGCCATCCGTTTTTTGGCTAAACGTTACAATATTGAAATCGAAGAGACCGAACAAACTCAGGAAGAAAAAGAAAAGGCCAATGCCAAAGAAAGCCTTTATTTAGTTAACCAATATGCCAAAGAGGCGTTTGAAAAAGATTTATGGGAGTTTTCGGAGGGAATGGCTATCGGGCTTTCGTATTTTAGAGAAAGAGGTTTTACGGACGAAACCATACGTTTTTTTGGTTTGGGTTATGCCGCAGAAAAAAAAGATCACTTTTATCAGAAAGCCCTAAAGGCAGGGTATTCTGAAGAGTATTTGGTAGGTACAGGCCTTGTAATTAAAAATGAACATGGGGAGGTAGACCGTTTTAGAGGACGTGTAATTTTCCCCATACGAAGTATGGCTGGTAGGGTTCAAGGTTTTGGCGGTAGAATATTGTCAAATACTGCAAAAAAAGCAAAATATCTAAACTCACCCGAAAGTGAGGTATATCACAAAAGTCAGGTTTTGTATGGCATATTTGAATCTAAAAAAGCAATAGCCAAGGAGGATATTTGTTTTTTAGTTGAAGGATATACGGATGTTATTCAGCTCTTTCAGAGCGGCATCGAAAATGTTGTTTCTTCGTCTGGAACTGCACTAACACCTGAACAAATCAGACTAATCAGAAGGCTGACCTCCAATATTGTCGTTTTGTTTGATGGTGATGCGGCTGGACTTCGAGCAGCGATTAGAGGAGTTGACCTCATCCTTGAGCAAGGTATGAATGTGAAAATCTGTAGTTTCCCCGAAGGAGAAGATCCGGATAGTTTCGCTAAGTCTCATACGGAAGGAGAGATTAAAAGTTATTTGAAAACGGAGGCCAAAGACTTTATCGAATTTAAAACGGACATCCTTTTAAAAGAAGCAGATAAAGATCCTGTAAAAAAAGCAGCTACTGTTAGGGAAATTGTACAAAGTATCTCTAAAATACCCGATGCCATTCAGCAAGAAATTTATATTAAACAGTGTGCTGAGGCGATGGAGGTTTCTGAACCTGTACTTTTTAACGCATTGGCGCAGGAACAGAATAAGAAGCAAAAACCAGTTCGTAAAATTGCTACTCCTACCGGAGAAAAAGAAACTCCATTTCAAAAAATGCCCCAACAAGAAGTTGCTTCAAACCCCTTGTTGTATCTCGAAAAGCAAATCATCAGTATTTTAATTCAATACGGCAATCACGAAGCCTCATTTGATGAATTAATAGTGAGTTCCGATGAGGAGGGTAATTTAGTTGAAGAATCTAAAACCATACAAACTAAGGTTTATGAAAAGGTCTTTTTGGATTTACAGCAGGATGAAGTAGAATTTATCCAGCCTGAATTTCGCTCCCTTTACGATCAGTTAATTCAGACCTATCAATTGGAAGGAGAGTTGAAAATTGACAAAGTGCTCCAACAGGAGGATCCAAATTTGGGGAAAATAATTTCAGACATCTTACTAGCAGATGAAGTTCACCAACTTCACGGATGGGAAAAGAAAAATATTTTTGTCAAAGAGCGAGAAAGTGTAGTAGGTCAATTAGTGAGTGAAACCATATTGACCTTTAGGAGGTATTTGATCGATGAAAAGATTCAAAGTCTTCTTCAGGAGTCTAAAGAAGGGGAGGAGATTGAGGAATCATCTGAGTTTTTAGAGGATGTCATGCAGTACCAAGGATTGAAAAAATTGCTCTCTAAAAAGCTTAATCGCGTACTTTAAATTAAATCAAAATTTCGTGCTTGCTGAAAGAGGTCTACTGGATTTTCCACTTCCAGCTTCCGCATTAATCTTGTTTTGTAAGTATTGACTGTTTTTTGATTGATCCTCAAGCTGGCTGATATTTCGATATTTCTCTTTCCCTCAATTAAGAGTTTAAGGACTTCTATTTCTCTAGGGGAAAGGGTTTCGTAAGCATTTCTGGGTTTAGATAAATCCACATTATTAGAGATTTTATGGGCGAAATTTGAGGTAATGTGATAGCCGTTTCCAACCACTTTTTCTATGGCCTCCAGCATTACTTTTCTGCTTACTTGTTTAGAGAGGTATCCAGCTGCTCCAGCCTTAAGGAGTGAGACACCGTAAATAGATTGCGGTAGGGAGGTATAGATGATGATTGCTGTTTCTGGGAGTTTTGACTTGACCCATTTGATAACTTGAACTGCACTGTTTCCTTCCAGTTCCATTTCTAAAATAAGGGCGTCAATCTTATTGGTCTCTAAAAAATGGAATAAATCGTTAGCTTGTGAAAATGTTCCGACTACCTTAATGTGTTCTGTTTTTCTAAAAAAGGATTTAAACCCCTTATGAACAACAGGATGAGGATCTAAAAGTGCAACTCTAATCATAAGATGTAAGATTTGGATAACAACATCTTTAACAAGATAGTTATTTTT
>CEOK01012327.1_pt1 | contig 21043 bp, 20 predicted proteins | sample 427001 | NCBI WGS metagenome assembly CEOK01 (sample SAMEA2591108, study PRJEB7988) | marine metagenome | isolation source: saline water (ENVO:00002010), including | reverse complement strand
TGGGTACCTTAATAGGAGCTATGAGTGATATTGAGCGAAGAGTGATTACGGTAATTGGAGCAGGAGTTGCAGGAACTATGGCTATTGAGAAAGCAATAAATAACAAAGCTCATGTAAAAATTATTGATCTTTCACAAAAGAGATTAGATGAACTTAGAACAATTTATGGTGATTCAGAAGTTGAATATATTTTATCAACTGATGCTTCCATTGAAGAATCATTAAAGGAATCAGATCTTGTAGTTGGAGCTGTCTATGTTGTTGGTAAGCAGGCCCCAAAAGTTGTTAAGAACTATATGTTGGAAAAAATGAAACCCGGTGCTGTAATGGTTGATATTTCAATTGATCAGGGCGGATGTTTTGAATCGAGCAAACCAACTACGCATGATAATCCAACATATGAACAAGATGGAATTATTCACTATTGCGTTACTAACATGCCAGGTGCTGTACCATTAACAGCAACTCAGGCCTTAAATAGGGCAACTTTGCCTTATATTTTAGAGCTTGCAAATAAAGGTATTGAAAAGGCATTAAAAGAAAATATACATTTAAAGAATGGTTTAAATATCCAAAACTCTCAAATTGTCCATGAGGGAGTAAAAGAAGCATTATTGCCTTAATAAATGGGAGTTCCAATATATTATGTTGATGCATTTACTGATCACTTATTTTCAGGAAATCCTGCCGCAGTAATATTTTCACAAATAAATGACAAAGAATTAATGCAGAATATAGCTGCTGAAAATAATCTTTCAGAAACTGCATTTATAAGAGAAGACAATGGTATTTATCACATTAGGTGGTTTGCTCCTTTATGTGAAATAGATTTATGTGGCCATGCAACTCTTGCCTCTGCGTTTATTTTCTTCAAATATGTAAATCCTAATAGCTCGCTTTTTACAGTTCAATCAAAAAAAAATGGTGCTTTACATGTTACAAAAAAAGGGGATTTACTTGTTCTTGATTTTCCAAAAGACTCACTATCTGTAAGTCAAGAAATTAAATTGGTTGAAAATATAATAAATATTAAGCCTAACGAATTATATAGAGGAAGGGATGATTTGCTTGCAATTGTTGATTCAGAAGATTTGGTTCAAAACCTTAATATTAATTTTGAATTATTAAATAATATTAAAGCAAGAGGCTTGATAGTTTCCTCATTAGGAAAGGATTGTGATTTTGTTTCAAGATTCTTTGCGCCATCGGCTGGTGTAAGCGAGGATCCTGTTACTGGTTCTGCTCATACGACCTTAATTCCATATTGGTCAAAAAAATTAAAAAAATCTATGCTACTAGCTCATCAAATCTCGAAAAGAGGCGGGGTATTGTTTTGCGAAGATTCAGGAGACAGAGTTCATATTGGTGGTAAGGCTATTGAATATATGAAAGGGGATATAAATATTTAGATTTGTATTTAAATTAATTTTGTTAATTTTCTGTAATGCTTTCTGCATACCGGCGTGTAAATATCATTACCACCTACAACTACTTTAGATCCTTCTGTTACTACTTTGCCTTCATTATCTTTTCTTGTAACCATAGTTGCTTTCCTGCTGCACAATGAACAAATAGTTTTTAGTTCGATTAGATTATCGGCAAGAGCAAGAAGCTCAGCGCTTCCTTCAAATAACTCTCCCCTAAAATCAGTTCTTATACCATAGCACATTACTGGATAATTAAGCCTATCTGCTATTTGTCCCAACTGTCTAACTTGGTCTTTCGATAAAAATTGCGCTTCATCAATGAGAATACAACTCAAATTATTTGATTTATGTTCTCTCACATAATTCACAAAGTTAAAGTCTTTATTTGCTATAACTGCTTTTGCCTTTAAACCAATTCTTGAGACTATTTGACCTTTTGATAATTTGCTAGTTTCATCTGGAAGAAAAATAATAGTATCCAACCCGTTTTCTTTATAATTATGATTTGATTGTAAGAGTGAGGTTGATTTACCTGCATTCATTGTTGAATAAAAAAAATGAAGTTTAGCCATAAATTTTTTAATTTAAATTATAAGTAGGTAATAATAGTTCATGAATGTTTTTCAAGAAAGGGGTATTACCCACCTTGACCTGCATGGTCAAAGGCATTATCAAGCTTCTAATTTAATCTTAGATTTTGTCCTGCGATATCAAAAAGAGATACCTCTAATTATTATTTGTGGTAATAGCAATGAAATGATCAAAATAGTAACACAGGAGTTATCTTCAAACGCTATTAAGTACTCATCACCAAGATTTGGTATTATTAGGGTTGAGGGCTTATAAAAATGACAACAAAAGATATTTTATTATTTGATGATCAATTAACCGAAGACGAGTTAAGTATCAAAAATACTGCGCATGATTATTGTCAAGACAAACTTATGCCACGTATTCTAAATGGCAACAGAAATGAAATTTTTGATAAAGAAATTTATCAAGAAATGGCACAAATGGGATTTTTGGGTGCACCAATTAATGGCTATGGTTGTGCTGGTGTAAATTACGTTTCATATGGATTGATCGCCAGAGAAATAGAGAGAGTTGACTCAAGTTATAGATCCGCTTTTAGTGTTCAAACTTCCCTTGCCATGCATGCAATATATAAATTTGGTTCAGAAGATCAAAAAAATCATTATCTACCAGAGATGGCAAAAGGAAATTTAATAGGTTGTTTTGGTCTAACAGAACCCGACGCTGGTTCCGATCCAGCGTCTATGAAGACTATTGCAAAAAAAACAAAAGATGGATATCTTCTAAATGGCTCAAAAACATGGATAACAAATTCTCCAATAGCTGATGTTTTAATTGTTTGGGCTAAGGATGAACAGGGTATTTTAAGAGGATTTATTTTAGACAGAGATTTAAAGGGCCTGACCACGCCAACTCTTGAAGGTAAGTTTGCACTAAGAGCATCAATTACAGGACAGATATTCTTAGATGATGTTTTTGTAGGTGAGGATAAAATACTTCCTGAAGTTCAAAGCTTTAGGGGACCATTTTCATGCTTAAACATGGCTCGATATGGGATTGCATGGGGAGCATTAGGCGCAGCTGAGTTTTGCTGGAATGCTAGCCTTGAATATTCAATTAATAGAACGCAATTTAATAAACCCTTAGCATCAAAACAACTCATTCAAAAACGTTTAGCTGATATGCAAACGGAAATAACTCTTGGTCTGCAAACAGTTCTAAGAGTTGGAAGATTAATTGATAAAAATCAAATGCAGCCAGAAATGATTTCTCTTGTTAAAAGAAACAATTGTCAAAAAGCATTAGAAATAGCTCGATCTGCGAGAGATATTCATGGTGGAAATGGTATCAGTGATGAGTACCACATTATCAGGCACTGCATGAATCTTGAGGCTGTAAATACTTATGAGGGAACCGAGAGTGTGCATGCCCTTATTTTAGGAAATGCACAAACTGGAATAGCTGCTTTTTAATTTTCTAAGTATTTTTTAAGAAATTTTTCTTGAACTTGATAATGCTCAAGTCTTGCTAGTTCACCACCAAAACCATGACCTTCGTAGGCTTGCATGTGCCATTCATATTTTTTTCCATACTTATCCATTTCACTTCTTAGTCGTCTAGCATGCTCAACGGGCACAACGTTATCGTTTGTTCCGTGTGAAATTAGCACAGGTGCTTTAATATTTTCAACATGAAGCAATGGAGAAATTTCGCTAATATATTTATCTGACTCAGGACCTTTGTCGTCACCCCATTCAAGTCTGCCTTCATCTTCCCAGGTATTAAATCTACTAGATTTAGAACCAAAACCTTTTAATAAATCTCTCATATCTGCGACACCAACAAAATTAATTACACATCTATATAACTCTGGAGTAAACACAGCACCCGCCATTGCTGCATAACCACCATAACTCCCCCCTGCTATACAAACCCTATCTTTATCTGCATACCCATTTTCAATAGCCCATAAAACACCATCAGTCAGATCATTTTGCATGGTTTTACCCCATTGTCGGTTACCAAGTACATAATGATTCCTGCCATAACCAGTTGAGCCCCTATAATCAGGTTGTAAGACGTTATAACCTCTATTAGTCAAGAACTGAACCCATCCATCATAACCATATCCCTCTTTAACATTGGGGCCACCATGAGGCAGTATTATGAAATAGTTTTTTTCAGTTTTCTTTTTTGATAGCGATAGATAACCAGTAATAGTTAGACCATCCCTTGCTTTATACTTTACTAGTTGCTTTTTGGTAAGGACATTTCTATCTAACCATGGGCTATTTTGATATAGCATAAAAACTTGGCTTTTTAGTATATCAAAGTAATAATAGTCGCCCGGGTTATTTGAATTATGAACTCTAAAAACACCTTTTGTATTATTTCCATCACTTGTAGTTATAGATACCCAATCATTTGGAAACAATGCTTGAAGAGATTCTTTTAGTTGACGTGATGTGAATTTAATTTCATCGCTTTCTTCTTCTGCTTCATTATTGATTTCATTTGCACTATCATCAAAATAAATTGAAGTAGGCTTTGCTCCTCCATATGTTAGTGACCTTAACTGACCTGTTTCTTCATTAACACTAGCACTAATTGGAGTTCCTGATCTACAACCCCCTGTAAATCCTCCAACATCATAAACTTCATCTGAGTAAATTCTATCTCCAAATTCTTTTGTTTCTGGGTTATAAATATAAAGAGCATTTTTATCCAAATCTTCAATTACATTTCGATTTTTATCAAATTTTTGACCTGAAACAAGCCATCTGCCATCACTTAAAAGTGAAACAGGAGTAAAATGGGGTTGTTGACATGTATATCTATAGTGCTCTGACCATAGTTTTGTATCTTTATTATAAGTGTAAAGCACTCTTTGAATACCAACATCTGTCATAACAGTTACAGGATAGCCGTCATCATCTTCTACAGAGAAATAAATAACTTCAGTATCTTTAATATCAGGTCCACGAGCTAAAAGTTTTGGGACGCCAGTATTAATATTGAGCTTGTAATAATCAGATACCCTCGATCTTCTTTTATTCCAATATACAAAAACTTCGTCATCAACCTCAGGATTAGTATTGTAGACTTCAAAACCTCTTAAACCTTCGGCTCCAAAATTATATTCAAGCAACGATCTCTTTCTTGATCCATCAGCATTCATTGCAAATACTTGAAGTGCATTCATATTTCTTCCAACTTGCTCAAATGCTTGAGGAGTAAAGGAAAATCTTTTATCACTCAACCAGCTAAAACTGCTTATGCCATTACCAGGAGTTCCATCAAATAAAACTTTTCTGCTCATGTCTGAAAGCTTAATCATTGTAAGACCCTGATACCTGAAGTTTTTTTCAACTTTTTCCATTTTATTTGGATGAATATCACAAACATTCTCTTTAGCCGTTGTAAGAATAGCTAGATATGTTCCTTCTGGAGACATAGAAAAACTGTAAAAATTAGAATAACAAGCAAAGTGCTCAATAGGTATTTCTTCATACCTTTCTGCTTGATTAGCATTTGCGACTGATGAATTTACACAAATGATGATAGTTAAAATTGAGGGTAAAATTGTATTTATAAGTCTCATAATATTTTTAAGATTTCTTTAATTTTTTATTTGAATAATTTTTTATTTTGTTAAATTCTGACATTAACATATTTCGCGATAAATAAAAATATTGAATTTTTATTGTATTTTTAGTTTTTTTTATTTTAAACTTAAATAAACTTAATTAAATTACGAGGGGATTTCGTATGAATAATAAAAACACATTTGTACTATTTGTTGGTCTCATGTTCATATCAATATCATTGCTTGCTGATAATCCAGGCGAAAATATAGTTGTTGCTGAACCTGAGGTTGAAGAAACTGATACTTCTGAGCAGGTTGAGGCTCAAGAAGTTACACCTCCTGCTGAAGAAGTTGTTCCTGTCGATGAAGCAACAGAAGAAGGAGCTGTTGTTCTTGAAAAGGTTGTTGTAACTGGTTCTAAGATTAAAAAGACTCAGATAGAAGGCCCTTTACCACTTTTGGTAATTACTAAAGAGGATATTGATAATTCAGGTTTTAGAAACCTAACAGAAGTGCTGCAAACCATCCCCTCAGCAAATCAAAGCACTGAGAATGAATCAATTCAAGGCAGCTTTACTCCAAATGCTAACGAGCTCGACCTAAGAAATTTAGGTCCTGGAAGAATTTTATATCTCATTAATGGTAGAAGAACTGCAGATTATCCAGTCCCATTTGGTAATGCGGGAAATATATCAAACGTAGGTGTGATACCAACAGGACTTATAGATAGAGTAGAAATCTTAGCACAAGGTTCTTCTGCTATATATGGATCAGATGCCGTTACAGGTGTTGTGAATGTAATAACAATTAAAGGTAAAGATTTTTCTCAACTTGATATTGACTATTCTCAAACTCAGTATGAGCAAAAAGATATCTATTCTGTATCTTACACTTCTGGTGGTTTTTTTGGAAATTCAAGTTGGACACTTGGTGTGGATTTTTCTCATGTAGATCCTATGACATATGCCGATAGACCTGGTCATGATTCTTTTGTAAATGATCCAGATTATGGTGTTGCTTATACAGCTCCAAGATATGGAATATATTTTTATGGTGATCCGTTTGGAGGAAAGCGTGGTTGGTATGGAAGTGATGAATTTCCATCGACTCCATCATGCTCAGAACTAAGTAATGGTGAGTTCTTTAATTTTGATAAACAGGACCCAGAATGGAATTATGCTGGCTCATATCCAGGGGCTGGTTGTGGATGGGACTATGGAAGTGATAGATTTGGAGGTTCATCTCAGACAATTGTTAATGAAAGAGAAGATGCATCTATTGTTGCTTCTTTTGTTCACAACTTTGACAGTGGAGTTGAACTTAATGCAAGGGTATTTGCATATCATGATGAAGCTTATTTAAGAAATCTACCAAGATATTTTCAACAAAGAGATATCATTCTAGATCCAGTTCGAATAATGGATCTTACATCAACCTCTACTAACGAATTTAATAGATTAAATCCAGGTGAAAGACAAAGAGGTATTTCCTATTTTCTCAGACAATTTACACCCTCAATGGGTTTTAATGCTGAAGCAAGATCAGATATTACAGAGGATGTCCAAGATATATTTATTGGGTTGAATGGGTTCTTTAACAATGGTTTTGAATGGGAGTTTGGAGCAAACCATACTACATATGAATATTTATCTGAAGAACAAACGTTTACAACTGCAATATACGATTATATGAATGGTGTAGGCGCAACAGATGCAGACGGTAATTTACTTAGAGGTACATACCAACAAGACAGGTATAGATCATATGAATCATCAAACTGGCTTGGTCAAGGCTCGTATGATGCTATGGCTATTGCATATGGATTACCAAGAGATAATGTTTGTGGTGAAAAGTATTTTGGAGCTTATCAATCATGTTTCCTTGCTGATAGATTATTAGGAGTATATACCGATGAGCAAATTGGTGAATGGTTAGCTCAAGATGATTTACCTGCCGAATCATCACAAACATCAGTAGATTTTCTAGTAACTGGTGAATTTGAATTATTTGGTAGATTCATAGGAATGGCAGCTACTTTAGAGCATCAAACTCAGGATTATACAGTTGGACCAACAAGAACAGACCCTTCAATAGAATTTATTCAAGGTGTTGGTTATGAAGGTGGTGGTGACAGAGATAGAAATTCAGTTGGTGTTGAATTCCTATTCCCTGTAACAGATAAATTAGAAATGACATTAGCATCTAGATATGACAGTTATGATGACCAGTCATCCAATGTTGGTTCAAGGGTATCTAATATGCTTAATTTCGCTTATCGACCTAACGAGAGTGTTTTAATTCGTGGTTCTGCTTCTGAAACCTTTAGAGCACCTGACATGAATTATCTATTTGCTGGTACTTCTAGTGGTTACTATAACGGTATACTCGACTGGGTAGCTTGTTATGCATATGCTGCAACTGAAGGTTGGAATGACATAACAGAATGTGAGTTATCAGGTCAAAGTGTTTTTGCAGAATGGTCTGGTAATAACTCATTAGAAGAAGAAGAGGGTGAAAATTACCAGTTAGGTATAGTTTGGGACATTAATTCCAATTGGGATTTCACACTGGATTTATACCAAGTAATACTTGAAAACATTATCGGAAGAGATAGTTATAGAACCATTAATATTGCAGAAGGTTATTGCTTATATGGCGATGATTTTGGAGACTTTATTAGAACTGAAAATAATGATCAAAGAGACTGTGCCACAATTGCTAATTTAACTGGCAGAGCTCCAATTGTTCCTAATCCAATTACTGGAGAAGAGGCTCCTATTGGAGAATGGAATTATATTGTTCCTGGATTTGTTAATAAATCATATAGAGAGTATCAGGGAATAGATTGGACACTCAATTACAGTCTTGAAACAGAAAACATAGGAGATTTTTATGTAAGTGTACTTTCATCGCATATAATTTCTTACTACAGCAGATCTGACGCTGCTTCACCAGAAGTAGAGTGGTTATCATCATATACCTATGAGCCAAGGTCTCAACAAAATATGAGTATCAGTTGGAGATATCAGGATTTTTCTACAACATTATTTATAGATAGAACTGGTCATATGGAATGGTCTGATGGTAAATCTGATCCTCATATGATTGCAAATTTGACTACAAGATATGATTACAGTCCTGATATTGATTTATATCTCAGTATTCGAAACCTAGAAGATACTATGCCGCAGAGAGATCCTGCATATGGTTATCCTTATTATAATCAATGATACTTTTCAGCATTTGGTAGATATTATTCATTAGGATTAAACTATAGATTTTAGTATTCTTAAACGATAAAAAAGCACCTCAGAAGAGGTGTTTTTTTATATAACCAGCATTTTTATTCATATACAATACATATATAATTAATACATGAAATTCTTATCTAAATATACATTTTTAATAACTTTAGTCATTTCAATTAGTCTCTTACACTCTCAAGAAATCGTTGATAATACGATTGATCAAAGTGTTGAGGCATCAAATATCTCTATGGATGCGCAATTAAAAATTGAAGAGCTTGATGAGATTTCAAAAAAGTTATATTTTGAATACAAAGATACCCTAAACGAATATAAGTCTTTAAAGAATTATGATGATCAGTTATCTGAAATTATAGATGCGCAATTTGCAGAGATAGAAAATATTAATAATCAAATTGATTCCTTAGATGATATTAACATAGACATCTTACCGCTATTAAAAACAATGACCGATACTTTAAAAAAAGTTATTGATCTAGATATTCCCTTTTTAAAAGATGCCAGGACTGCAAGAATTGCAAATCTTGATGAATTATTATTAAGAGCAGATATAACCACCGCTGAAAAGTTCAGAAAGGTCTTTGAGGCATATCAAATTGAAGCAAACTTCGGTAAGACTATAGAAAATTATCCGGGTTATATTGTTTTAGATGGAAATGAATTAGCTGTAGATTTCTTTCGACTTGGCAGGTTAGGTCTTTATTATAGAACTCCAAATGGAAAAGAGACTGGATTTTGGAATATAAACACAAACAGCTGGTCTCATGAAGGCGGGTCTCTTAATTCAGACATCAAGTCTGCTTTAGATATTTCTAACAGACAATCACCTCCAAATTTTATAACCCTTCCATTAAAACCAGTTGAAAAATGATTAACTTTAAGAAGATATTTATAACTTTTTTTCTAATTTCTCCACTTATTAGTGCTCAAGAGCCTGTCGAAATTCCAATAGAAGAGCAAAGAGAGAATAAAATTAAAGCATTATCAGAAATTGTTAAAGTTAATAAAGACATATTTGTTTCTGAAGATACATTAAGATTAGATAAATTTTTAAATTTAGTTGAAGAAAGAGAGAAATTGCTACAATCAGCAAAAAACCAACTTAAAAATGAAAAAGCTAGAAATGTAAAACTTGAAGATATATTTCAAGAAAATGAAATTGCTTTATCTGAGTTAGAGGAAAAATTAAAAATAAAGATAGGTGTGTTGGGGGAATTATTTGGTGTTACTAGACAGTTTGCTGGAGAATTAAAGGCAAGCACAGAAACCGAGGTTACTTTTTCTGAGTATCCTGACAGAGATGAAAGTCTTAACAACATCGGCTCTATAAAGGTCCATAATAAAAATAATTTTGAAGAACTTTGGACTTTATATCTTGATCAGATAGCCTCTGGATCAGAAATAAAAAAAGTTAGTGCATCCATTACATTGCCTGATGGAGACAACAAGGTTGGTGAAATAGTAAGATATGGTTTATTTACCGCAACTTATGATAATAAATTTTTAAAAGCTGAGCCAGAGCTTAATTCTTTTAAATTACTAGAAAATCAGCCTGAATCAAGTGTCCTTAAAACAATAAAAAAGCATCAAAGATCTGACGAATACCAATCTATAGCAATCGATCCAACAAGAGGATTTTTACTGTCTTTGTATATGGATAAGCCAAATTGGCTTGAGAGAATCGCGCAAGGTAAATCAATTGGATTTATAATTATTTTTATTGGATTAATTGGGGTCACTTTTTCTATTTATAAATATTATTTACTTAGGCAGTATGTAATTGAAGTCAATGATGAAGGGTCTTCTCAATCTTTAAGTACGTCTATGTCTAATATCATTTCTAATACTCCTCAAAAAGATGCAAGAGAAAATGCTTTAGACGAATTAATTATTAATTTTTCTTCTAAAGTTGAGTGGGGCAATAACTGGGTTAAGTTTTTTGCTGCTGTAGCCCCATTGCTTGGTTTGCTAGGAACAGTTATTGGTATGATAGAAACATTTCAAGCTATAACATTATTTGGAACTGGTGATCCAAAGCAGATGGCTGGTGGTATTTCTCAGGCTTTAGTAACAACAATGCTTGGCTTAATTGTTGCTGCTCCCTTATTAGGTCTTTATACTTATTTGTCTGAAAAATCTAATGAAATAATTCAAATAGTAGAAGAAAAAGCTTCATATTTACTCTCTAGAAATTAATATGCTTGAGGAATTATTTATTAGAGGCGGGCCTGTATTATACGTATTATTTTTTATAAGTTTCTTAATTTTTTTTATCTTTGTAAATAAATATTTATTCATTTATTTTGAAAAATCAGAGTGGTTTTCACAAAAATTAGAAAAATTTATAGATGAGAATCCACCTGAAAATTTCAACTTAAAACAAGTACAAAAAACTTATATTTCTGAATTAAATAGAATATCTAACACAAACATTAGATTGCTAGATGGATTGATTGGGATGTGCCCAATGATAGGTCTCCTTGGAACAGTATATGGCATGATAGAGGTATTCGAGGTATTATCGTTCTTAGGTACTGGAAACCCAAGAGCAATGTCATCAGGAGTTGCAAAGGCAACAATTCCAACAATGGCTAGCATGGTTATAACGATATTTAGTTTGTATTTTCGTCAAGATATTACTGGACGAATTAATAAAATTCCAAAAGATATTACTTCAGTTTTTAAAAGAAGAGGTTATTCATATTGAGACGTAAAACAAGAAAGCAAGAAGAAGCTGGTATTGATTTAACTCCTATGATGGATATTGTATTCATCATGTTAATATTTTTTATTGTTACAACTTCATTTGTTAAAGAAACTGGGGTTGATATTAATCGACCAAATGCTGAAACAGCTGAGAGGGATGAAAAAGGTAACATTCTCGTAGCTATTACTGCTACAAATGAAATATGGATAGATAAAAGAAGAGTTGATCTTAAGGCTGTAAGAGCAAATATTGAGAGATTAAAGATTGAATATCCAGAGGGTTCCGTAATTATTCAAGCTGACAAAGAATCAAGATCTGGTTTGCTTGTTGAGGCAATGGACCAGATACGATTAGCTGGAGTACAAAATATTTCAATCGCAGCTAAAAATGAGTCATAACATTAATCAAATACTCAAGTATTTTGCACCAGTCTTTATAACTTTTTTTATTTTTTTAATTATTCAACAACTAATCATGAGGTCTGGTGAGATTAGCGCTGTAAATAAAAATCCAAATCTTTTAGAATTTATAAGAATAAAGGAAAATGATAATCTACAAGAGAGACAAAGGACTTTACCGGAAAAGCCTCCTAAGCCTGAAAGACCTCCTCAACCAGAATTAAATCTTGACCCTAATAAACCACCTCCTATTAATAATTTTGATTTTGATATTCCCGACTTTTCAATACCTACTGATTTTAAAGGCGCTTTTTTAGGTGAGATTTCAAATCTTACATCTGGCACTAGTCAACTTATTCCTATAGTAAAGGTATCACCAAGATGTCCTAGAGAAGCAGCTATAGCAGGTATTAATGGTTCTGTTCTTATGCTTTTAAATGTGAATTCAAGTGGCAAAGTCGACAGAGTTGTAATCAAACAAGCTAAACCATCAAGCATTTTTAACAAAGAAGCTTCTAGGGCTGTTAGAAGATGGCAATTTAAACCAAAAACCATTGATGGTGTAGCAGTAGACCAAGTGGGTGAATTACTTGTAGAATTTGTGTGCAATGTATAAAAAATATACTTTATTAATAATTTTTCTCTTCACAAGCATCAGCGTTCAAGCTGATGATTGTTCAATAAGCAAATTTATTTCAGACTATCTTACAAGAATAAATAAATATATTATTGATGATGATTATGTAAATGCCAAGAAAGAGTTAGATATTTTATCTTTTCGTTATTTTAAAAATGAGCAAAGTTACGAGAGGATGTTAATTAATCAATTATTAGGTAATTTTTATGGCACTCAAGAGCTATACGATCAAGCTATAGAATCTTATGAAGCAGCTCTTAGATACAGAAAACTGTGCTTAATAAGTAACCTTCAAGTGAGAGGAAACCTTGCACAAGCATATTTTATTACCAGACAATATGATCAAGTTATTAAAGTATTGCTAGCTTATGAAGAAATTGCATTGAAAAGAGGGCAAGAATTCTCACCATTACAAAAAGTATTATTAGGTCTTTCATATAATTACAATGAAGATTACCAGCAGGCATATAAATACATAAAATCTGCTAACGAATCATCTCTATCTTTTAATGAAGATTGGTTAAGGTATGAATTATCATTGGCATATAAATTAGAAAAATTTGATGAAGCAACTGATTTAGCTCAGTTACTTATATACATTAATCCAGAAAAAAAAGAATATTGGAAACAGTTGAGTGGGTTGTATTTCACTCAGGAAGATGATTCTAGATCTCTTGCAGGTCTCGAATTAGCTTATAACAATAATCTTCTTGTAAAAAATAATGAGTATAGAGATTTAGGTAGGTATTTTTTATACAAGAATCTTCCTCAAAAAGCTGTTAAAGCTCTAAATGAAGGATTTAATAATAATTATCTTGATAATACAAATGAAAATTATGAATTGCTTGCAGATTCTTACTTTCTTGCTAGAGATAGAGAAAACGGAATAAAGGCATTGCAACAATCATTATCCATACAACAAGACCCAAATATAGCTTTTAAAATAGCTAGATTTGGATTCGAGGATGAAAACTGGATTCTTGCATTGAAATACTTTGAAATGGCCAAGGAATTGGGTTGGAACAAAACACCAGGAAGACTAGAGCTTTTAATGGGAATAACTGAGTATGAATTAGGCAATCTTACGACATCAATCGAACTTTTTAATAAAGCATTGGATAAAGAAGATACAAAAGTATCAGCTGAGGGATGGATTTCTTTTGTAGAGGATTTATTGAAGAACTCGTAATATTTCTTAATATCATGATAATCTCAACCAATAATCTTAAAAGAAATTTTCAAGTGGGCTCAGAAACTGTTGAGGCGCTTAAAGATATAAATCTGTCTGTAGAAAAAGGTGAATTTGTATCTATTATGGGACCTTCCGGCTCTGGTAAGACTACTCTAATGAATATTATTGGATGTTTAGATACCCCAACTCATGGTACTTATCATCTTAACAATCAACTAGTTAACAACTTAAATGATGATGATCTTGCATTAATAAGAAATAAAGAAATTGGATTTGTTTTTCAATCTTTTCATCTGCTTGCAAAGAACTCAGCTTTAAATAATGTAATGCTACCAATGAAATACGCCGGAGTTAAAGAGAGCGAAGCTAAAAGCCGTGCTATGGATGTTTTAGAAAAAGTAGGACTTACAAATAGAGCAAATCATGCACCATCTGAACTATCTGGTGGACAGCAACAAAGAGTTGCAATAGCAAGGGCATTAGTTAATAACCCGAGTATTATTTTTGCTGATGAACCAACTGGAAATCTTGATTCACAAACTGGTCTTGATGTTATGAATTTGTTCAAAGATCTTAATAATCAGGGCCAAACAATAATTTTAATTACGCATGAAGAAGATGTTGCTAATCAATCAAAAAGAATAATTAATATCAAAGATGGTCTAATTGAATCAGATTTAACGATATAATAATTTTAATGAAAAATATTTTATTAAAACGCTCATTTTTTTTAGTTGTTATTTTATTTATCTCAGGGTGTGGTTCTGAGCGAGATGCGCAGCAGCAAACAACTTTTTATAAAAAAGAAAATATCACCAATAAGAGATTAGAGCTATCAATTGAAGCATCTGGTGTTATTGAAGCAATATCATCAATTGAAATCAAATCTAAGGCATCAGGAGAGATTTTATTTCTTGGCGCTGAAGTTGGTGATTTGGTAAAGAAAGGATCAATATTGGGACAAATTGATCAAAGAACACCTAAAAATATTCTAGATCAATCAAAGTCAGACCTACAGGCATCTAAAGTTCGAATGGAAAATGCAAAATCTCAATTTGAAAGAGGCAAAGAGTTGCATGGTCAAGGAAGTATCTCAGATAAAGAATTCGAAGACATACAAGAAAGTTATGCTCAGGCAAAATCAACAGTTGTGAGAACTGAAGTAACATTTGAAAATGCCAAAATTGCACTTGACGATACAATTGTAAGATCACCAGTAGAAGGTACGATAATATCAAGACCTGTTGAGGTTGGACAAGTTATTTCCTCTCCAACACAAGCCGTTGGTGGTGGAACTGTTCTGATGACTATGGCTAATCTTTCAAAAGTACGAGTTAGAGCCTTAGTCGATGAAATAGATGTTGGTAAAGTTTCAATTGGTCAAACAGTCTCGATAAAAGTTGCAGCTTACCGTGATCAAGAATTCTTTGGCATTGTTTCTAAAATTGAACCTATGGCAGTGGTTGATCAAAATGTTACAACCTTTCCTGTTTTAATCGATATTGATAATGACGAAAATTTACTTCTGCTTGGCATGAACACTGACGTTGTTATTGAAGTTTTAAATAAAGATGTGAGTTTAAGCACTCCTACTATGTCTTTAAGAACAAGAAAAGATATCTATTCTGCAGCTAATATTTTGAATATACCAAAACAAACAGTTGATCAATTTTTACTCGAAAAGGTAGAAGGTGAAAACTTTAATAAATACATTGTGATCAAAGAAACCTCAAACGGTCCTATTTTGGCATGGGTTCAGATTGGGGATGCTGACTTATCGCATGTTGAGGTTCTTAATGGCTTAGATTATGAAGATACGGTTTATATTCTTCCAAGCAAAAGCTTATTTGATTATCAAAAAAGATTTAAAGAAAGAGTTAAAGCCTCGTTTAGCTTTGGATAATGTTATTTAAAGAATCTTTAACTTCAGCTATTTCTTCAATAAGATCTAATATTGTTAGATCTTTTTTAACTACACTTGCAATAATTATTGGTACTGCAGCTGTAATAGCTGTAATAGGCATTGGTTCAAGTGCAAATAAAGCATTGGATGAGCAGATTGATGATTTTGGACCAAGAACTTTAACAGTTAGTCCGGGTCAAAATAGAAGAGGGGCTGTAACAAAAGGACTCGTCCCACTAGATATTAAGGATTCTTATGCCTTAGCTAGAAACAAAGAGCACGACTGGATGGTTTCTCCATTCATTACACGAAACAGGCAAGTAAAATTCAATAATGCCAATATTAATGAACGAATTAGGGCAAATCTCCCAATTCATTTTAAAGTAAGAGGCTACGATATTGAGTATGGAAGAATTTTTACAGAAGAAGAGAATCTAGCTAGAAAAAGAGTAGTTGTAATTGGTTCTGCTGTACCAAAGGAACTTCAAACATTTCCTCAAGCAATTTTAAATCAAGAGATATTAATTGCAGGTACCTCATATAAAGTTATCGGAATTCTTCAAGAAGAAGGAAATACAGGATGGCAAAACCCTGATGAGGAATTATATATTCCTCTTATGACAGGTGCTCAAAGATTATTTGGAACAAAAAGTTTAGATTCTCTAAATATCGGAATTGCTAAAAATGCAAATGTTGACGAAGTCATGATGACTATTGAAAGAATACTTAGATCGCAACATGATATTGGTCCTGGTGAAGATAATGATTTTAGAATCAGCGATTATAGTCAATATTCAGATTTGAGAAGGCAAGCCACTGGAATTTTCACTGCATTGATTGCTGGAATTGCTGGTATAAGTCTTATTGTTGGTGGAATTGGTGTTATGAATATAATGCTTGTGTCTGTTACCGAAAGAACAAGAGAAATTGGTTTAAGGAAAGCTCTTGGAGCTACTCACAAAGCAATTATGCTTCAATTTGTAGTAGAGGCAACATTATTATGTGCTATTGGTGGATGTGTTGGAGTATTTTTAGGTACAAGTATTTTATATTTATTTGCATCATTTAATGATTGGCCATTTGCAATGCCATTTAGCGCTATGTTTGGTTCAATTACTTTTTCTGCAATAGTTGGCTTATTTTTTGGAATATGGCCAGCTAGAAAAGCAGCAAAACTTGATCCAGCAACATCACTTAGATACGAGTAGATCTTTATAAACGTTATTAATCTGCTTTGATTTTGACTGTAACGAAAACTCTTCAGTTACATATTCATATATTGACTCCTGATTATAATTTGAATTGTTAACAAATGTTTTTAATAAAGCTGTCAACGACATAAGATCATTAGGCTTTGCTAGAAGTTCTTTAGGTAAAATTTCACTCATATGACCAACGTCCGTTGATACAACAGGTATTCTTAAATACAAAGCCTCTAACGCAACTCTTGGCCCACCCTCATTGCGTGATGAAATTATTAACATAGATGCTTTTTTATAGTATTCAATCAGTTGCATTTGAGGCATCTCATCAATGATTTTAACGTTACTTTGAAGCTTAAGATTAGCTATTAAGTTATTTAAATTTGAATACTCCTTCCCACTTCCGATGATGACTAAATTAGATGAAATGTTTTTCCAAGATTCTATTAATAGATCAAAACCTTTTACTTTCTCTAATCTTCCGATTGCTAAAACATAATCATTAGATCTTTTAATTTTCTCTGGGAGTTTTGGCGACCACCAATTATTAATTGTTATCGAGTCTCTATCTATGGATGATTTTATTTTTGAACTTACAGCAATTAATTTATCAGCCTTTAAAAAAGGAGTAGTTTTTTTCTTAATACCATGTGCGGTAGCAACATGTTTTATATTTATAAACTTTCTAATTAAATTAATTATGCTTGAAGTCTTGGATCCATGAGTATGAATAAGATCAAGATTCATTTTTTTAATTAAGAAAAATAATTTCAATAAGCCTAGCAGTGAATTTCTGCTAAAGTTTTTAATAGATATTATATTAGGACTATCAAACTGATCTTCTATTTCAGTATTGCAAATTAATATGACTTCACATTCCTTCTGTTGCTCTAAAATTAATTCATTTACATGCTGTTCAATACCAGCATAAACATTACTTAATACAAGATGTGCAATTTTCATTTTAGTTTCTTAAGTTCATCTGCCAGCTGAAAAGATAACTTTTCAACCTCTGCAAACACCTCATGGTGTATATTTTGTGGTTGTATCTTAATTTTTTTCAGGCCATCTGATATCGATATATTTTCGATGTAACCAATCTGTTTATTTTCTAGTAGTTTCTTTATTTGTTTAGTAATCTTATTTTCATTTTTGTACTTCATATTAAATACAAAAGTTTGACCCTTCGTAGAAAGGCTTTCATAAACCATATTCATGCTATCTTGAGTTATAAATTTAATTGATGCACGTTTCATAATTTCATCAAAACTTTGATGAGTGGTTATTAGGTTTGAATATGAATTAGATAATATATTAATTTTACTAATCATTAATTCTGTAGTTCTTCTAGATGAAAATAAATACCAATCCTTATTTGGATATAAGCTTAATATATATTCAATTTGTTTGGTTAAATCATCTTCATTGAATACATAATGTTTATTAGCACCCCCAAGGCCAATTAGACCAATGCCGTCATCTGGTTCTTGGGTAGAAACTTTTGCTAAAGAGCCCTCAAAAAAGACAATGTTCTTGTAACTACTTAGTTTTATCTCATCATGTTTTGGGGCACAGATAAAATCAAACTCATTTTTAAAAAGGCTTGGTGTTAATAAACTTATGGCAATAATATCTTTATCGTAGATATCTTTAAGAGCTTTTTTTAATAAGAGTAATCGAGTATGAATATTGCTTCCAGCTCCAACTACAAGATGAATATCATTCTCGTAATAGCTTTTTATAATTTTGCATGAATCATATTTTTTAAGAACATAGGATGTTGCATGATGCAATATATCAAAAAACCTTTTTAGAGAGTTTATATGATACTTTTCTTCATAAATTTTAATATTTATGGTTTTAGATAGTTCTTCAAGCAAGGCTTGAACTTGCTTTTCATGGCCTTTTTTACCATCTTTAATCCATAATATATTCATAGAGTATTAAGTATAAATCTATTTTTATCTATTATCTCTTGATAATATCTTTTTAAAATGAAAGAAAACCTCCGACAAATAGCTATTTCATTAATTACGCAATATGGAGATGAAGCTCAAACTATTGCGATGTTACGTGCTGCTGAATATGCAGCAATTCTTAATTCAGTTGAATGGGCAAAGTGGGAGGAAATTGCATTATTAATCGAAACAATCAATCAACAACCGCACGATGGGTGATTAAATAGTTAATATCTAATTTTTTTAAAATAAGTTAATCTTAAATAGTGAAAAATATATTTAATAAAAAAACTATATTAGATAATTTTTTATCTGCGTTTGGTGCATTTTTATGCATCAGCTTGCTTTCATACCTTCATTTTTCTAAATATGGAGATATATGGCTAATACCTCCTTTTGGAGCCACTATGGTTTTAGTAATGTCAGTTCACAATAGCCCACTTGCAGAACCGAAAAATATTTTTTTAGGCCACACACTATCAGCTTTAAGTGGTGTGGTGATATATGCCCTAATGGGGTCTTCATTTATTTCTCTAGGAATTGCAGTAGGTCTATCAGTTTTTGTAATGGCAACTTTTGATTCAATTCATCCTCCGGCTGGAGCCAATCCAATTATTGCTATACTTGGTGCCAAAGAATTATCTTTTGTTTTGATTCCAGTAGCCCTAGGAGCTATTGTTATAATCCTATTCGCACTCTTTTATAACAAATTGTTAGGTCGCGATTACCCATAATTTACTTTTAAAATAAGTTTCCAAGATATATTCATTTATAATGCAACTATTATGAATAAGGGACCTATTGAAAATAAAATTATTAATACCCTTAATAAATGCATGAATATATCTTCATTAAAGATAGTTAATGAAAGCTTTATGCACAATGTTCCAGTAGATGCAGAAAGTCATTTTAAAATTATTATTGTTAGCAATGATTTTAACAATTTATCGCATATACAAAGACATAAGCTAGTCTATAAACACTTAGACACTATTATGGATAATATCCATGCTCTTTCTATACAATCCTTTAATGAAGACGAATTTAAATTGAATCCAGTTGTTCTAGATTCACCTGAGTGCGCTCATAAAAAATGATATGAAAAATTTAATATCAAAGTATTCAATTTTTGTTATTAAAAATCCTTTAAAAATATTATCTGCTGTTTTATTAGTAATTTTGATTGCATCGCAAGGTATTTCAAATTTTAAGTTAGATGCATCTTCGGATGCATTAGTTTTAGAGGGTGATGAATCATTAAAAACATATAGAGAAAACGAGAAGGAATTTGGAGACTCAAGTTTTTTAATAGTTACTTTTAAACCTGAATTTGAACTTTTTTCATACCAATCTTTAAATCAGCTTTCTCAAATTGAAGAATCATTGTCAAAATTAGATGGAGTTGACTCAGTTTTATCATTATTAGACGCCCCAATCTTTTTTCAACCAAAAGTAGGACTCACTGAAGTTGCTGACAATTTAAAGGACTTAACAACGGAAGGTATTGATCTGAGTAAAGCAAAACAAGAAATCATTAATAATCCTATTTATCGGGATTTAATTATTAGTAAAGATGGTTCTACCACTGCTATGCAAATTGTTCTAAGAGGTAATGAAGAGTATGACACATTGATTACAAATCGTTATCGAATTTTAGACACGCTTAAATCTAAAGAACCCATAACAATTGAAAGTAAAACTATACTTCAGAATAATTTAAATGATATTAACAAAAGAATTAGTGAACTTAATGATAATGAATCTAATTTTAATACTTCTTTAGTTTCAGAGATAAGAAGCATCCTTGATTTACATAGAAATAACGCGACCTTATATCTAGGTGGCCCGGCAATGATCACTTCAGATATGATGGAATATATTAAGTCTGATCTTGTAGTGTTTGGTGTAGCAGTTGCTTCAGTTTTTGCAATCATGCTGTTTCTTTTTTTTGGTAATATTTGGTTTGTAATACTCCCAATATCTAATGCTTTTTTAACAACCTTTGTAACCGCTGGTTTTCTTGGTTATATGGATTGGAAAATAAGCGTTGTTTCTTCAAATTTTATTGCCTTATTGTTGATACTAACAATTTCTTTAACAGTTCATGTATTAGTAAAAATTAATGAGTTACAAAAAGATCCTGCAGATAATGATAAATCATTAATAGATGCTGTAGATCAAATGTTTATGCCTTGCTTTTTTGCAGCTCTTACAACCGCTGTAGCATTTTTAT
>CEOK01052229.1_pt1 | contig 21060 bp, 22 predicted proteins | sample 427001 | NCBI WGS metagenome assembly CEOK01 (sample SAMEA2591108, study PRJEB7988) | marine metagenome | isolation source: saline water (ENVO:00002010), including | reverse complement strand
TTACAACTATTTTATCTTTAAAATTAATATTTATATTACCGAAATTAGCTCTTGGTATTAATTATAAGTATGATTTTAAAGAACTAAATTCAATTGGGTCTAAGTTATTTTTATTATTAACGATAGTAACCATAATATTTCTCGTACCATCAATGATATATCTTACTCTTCAGCTATCATTTATGACTAGTTACAAAGAGTTATATCAAATTATTAAACCTTTATTTGATGTGGGATCTTTTTATATTTCTTATCTAAATTATATCACAATATTTGCTGTGATTTCTTACGCTTTTAAAGATTATTTTTCAAAATAGAATCTTTTCGATATCGTTTGATACTGTTTTTTTATTTATAACATATTTGTAGACTTGTATATTTTCGATGACACGTTGAACATAGTTTCTTGTTTCAGTAAACGGTATTAACTCTATCCAATCTATTGGATCAATTTCTCCTTTTCTAGGATCTCCAAATCTTTTAATCCAGAGTCTAACTCTATGAGGTCCAGCATTGTATCCTGCAAATGCCATATACATTGCTCCTTGAAACTCATCATTCAACCCTGAGATATAATATGAACCAAGTTGTAAATTAAAATATTCATCTTCAATTAAACGACTTCTAGTATATCTTAGACCTGCCTGCTTACTTACCAATCGTCCAGTTGCTGGCATAATTTGCATTAAACCTTTTGCACCAACCCAACTATTTGCATCTCTGTCAAATTCACTTTCTTGTCTTATTAAAGCCAAAATAACTTCTTGAGGTAAAATATTTTTTTTCGATACAATTTTTGGCGTTTCTATAATTGGATAGTTAAGCTCTAATAAGTTTTTATTTTGATAAGAAGATTGCTTTGCAATTTGAACAGCAAAATCTAATCTGCCTACTGATTGTGAAAGTTTACCTGCCAGAGTTTGTTCTTTAATTGTGCTTTCTTCGGATCCAAGATGTTTAATAATATCTTTACTTTTAAGTGACTGATCTAATTCATCTAATAGTATAATAGCTCGCGCCAAATCAGATTTAAGTAATTTTTGAAATTCTTCCTCTGAAAAAGAATAACTATTTTTAACTTTAAAATTATTTTTATTAATTTTTGCTGCAGCTAGCTGTCCATAGAATGTAGTATTAAATACAGAGGATTTTTGATACCAGTCTTTTGCGTTTTGTTTTTTTCCAATTTCATCGTAAGCTTTTCCAACCCAATATGCAGCTCGAGATTTACTAATTGGATAATTTACCCCTTCATACATTATCTTAAAATGATTAACGGCTTCCTCTGGTTTATTTAAAAACCTTAATGCTAACCACCCTGCATGCCATTCAGCCTCTGCTAGGTTTCCACTTTCAAGGACACCATGGTTAATTAATAGATTATATGCTTCTTTAAATCTTTTTTTATTAATTCTACTTCGCGCTATAATAAATTTTTCTTTAAACCAAAGATCTGGTTTAACTAATAATTTTGGATCTTGTGGTAATTGATTAATAATCTCTAAAGCACTATCGTATCTTCCTCTTTTTCTTCTCCATTTTGCTCTATCAAATTGTAAACCAATATCATTTTTAAATTGTGGAGGAACTTTTGCTATAGCACTGTCCACTCCATAGGATCTAGTCATCAAAGCAAATCGAGCAAAATACAGTTCTTTATAACCTTTTGGAAGGTACCTTAAAGTTCTTCTAAGTTCATAAAAGTCTTGCTCCCATGCCAAATAATTTGCTCTTTCAATGTAATCTTGAGAGGTGAGTAGATTTCTAAATTTTTTATTTAAGTATCTATGTTCATCGCTATTTAAATTTGCTGTTTTAAAACCTTCTGCTATCAAATCGTGAGCCTTTTTGATTTCGCCTTTAGTTAAAAAAGCTTCACCTAATTTTATCTTTCCAAAACCACTAAGAGGTTCTTGTTTTTCAAAAAATTTAATAATTTCTTGAGGCTTTGTATTTTTTAAATTTATTTTATGTTCAGCAAGATATCTTAATCTATTTATCCTTGGCCAATCAGAGTTTTTATCTATAAATTTTCTATATTCATCAAAACTTAGCTGATTTACCGGCTCCTTGAGGTACATCCATGTTGCTAAAGTTTTAAGAAGATTAGACCTAGATTTTTTTACCTCTTTCATAGCAGAGTTCCACTTTTTTTGTTTGATTAAATTAAAAGTCTTTTGCGCGATAAGAAAATCTCTAGATGATAAAATAGTTGATTGTTTTTTTGATATTCCTAAATCAATTGGTTTTTTAATTGGAAGAATATTATTTGTAACATCATAATTTTCTTCTTTGTTATTTTCATTTATATTTTTTTTAATAGGTATTTTTTTTTTTGAATTTATAGGCTGAGATATTTCTACTTTTTTTGGAACTATTTTCTTTGGAATTACTTTTTTTTCAAAAATATTTTTATTTTCTAATTTTTTTATAATTTGCTTTTTATCTTCTGATTTTGAAATCTGCGTTTTGTATTCACTTGGTTTTGGTTCTGGTTTTATTAATCTTGCAAATGAGTTATCGTGAATAAAAAAAAATACAGATAAGCAAAGTACTATTTTTAGTGTAGTTTTTCTTTTAATCATGTAATAAATCTATATATAAATTCTTATATTTTATAACTATGTTTAAAGGATCTATAACAGCTTTAGTTACCCCATTTAAAGGCGATAAATTAGACGAAAATGCTTACGAAAAGTTTATTGATTTTCAAATTTCTAATGGAACTAATGGTATAGTACCATGTGGTACAACTGGTGAGTCGCCAACAATCAGTCATGATGAACATAGACGCTTAATAGAAATAGCAGTTAAGTCCTCTGGTGGCAAAATACCAGTAATTGCAGGAACTGGTTCTAACTCTACTGAAGAAGCTGTGGAAATGACTAAGTTTGCTGAGAAAGCAAAGGCAAATGCAGCACTTATAGTTACACCTTACTACAACAAACCTACACAAGAGGGTTTGTATCAACATTATAAAAAAATTAATGATAGCTGTGGCATTCCAATAATTATTTATAATATTCCTGGAAGGTCTGTAGTTGATATGAGCGTTGATACAATGGCTCGACTTTATGAATTAAAAAATATTGTTGGTGTAAAAGATGCAACAGGTGATTTAGATAGAGTTACTCAACAAAAAAATAAAATGGGTGACGAGTTTATCATGCTATCTGGAAACGATGAAAACACGCTTGAATTTAATAAACTTGGCGGTGTCGGATGTATTTCTGTATCGGCAAATGTAGCTCCAAAAATGTGTTCAGATTTTCACAAATTATGTAATGCAGGTAATTTTAATGAAGCAAAAACTTTATTTGAAAAATTGCTACCTATGCATGATGTAATGTTTGTTGAAAGCAATCCTGTTCCAGCAAAATATAGTCTAAGTCTAATGGGCATGATGTTAGAAGATGTTAGATTGCCTCTTGTCACTGCTGAAAATTCTTCTAAAGAAAAAATTAAAGCAGTTTTAAAAAAACTAGCTTTAATTTAATGAATAAAAAAAATGTATCTAGCAACATTGTTGCTCAGAATCGTAAAGCAAGTTTTAATTATTTTTTTGAAGACACATTAGAAGCAGGCATTGAATTATTAGGCTCAGAAGTAAAATCATTAAGAGCAGGAAAAGGAAGTATAGCTGACGCATATGCTTTGGATAGTGAGGGTGAAATTTATTTGCACAATACATACATACCTGAATACAAACAAAGTAGTTATAATAACCACGACCCGAAAAGATTAAGAAAGCTTTTATTAAATAAAAAAGAGATTAATAAAATTATTGGAAAAATTAACAGAGATGGTTTTACTGTAGTGCCAACAAAAATTTATTTTAATTCCAAAGGTATTGCCAAAGTTAACATTGCAATTGCAAAAGGTAAAAAATTGCACGACAAAAGACTGACAAAAAAACAAAGAGATTGGAACAGAGAAAAATCAAGAGTTTTTAGAAAATCAAGTTAATGAAAATTTTAGCCTTTGGATCAAATCTTCCCTTTAAAAATAATTCTACGAAAGAAAATATTGAGTCTGCCTACAAAACGCTAAGTCAATTCAATATTGATATTTTAAAAAAATCTTTTTTTTATCAATCTGAAGCTTACCCAAATAAATCTGATCCATTATTTTGCAATTCAGCAATTTCTATTGAAACTGATCTTTCTCCTCATGATTTATTATTGAATATTTTAAAGATTGAAAAAAGATTTGGTAGAGAAAGAAAAGAAAAAAACTCTCCAAGAACATTAGATATAGATATTATATGTTTTGATGATTTAATTATTAATGATGATAACTTAAATATTCCTCACCCAAGTTTACATAAAAGACCTTTTGTTTCTTTGCCAGTTAAAGATCTTGATAAAAGTTGGAAACATCCTGTTTTTTTAAAAACTATTGATGAATTTGTTAAAGAATTTGATCCAAATGAATTAAAATCTGTTAAAAAAATTTTATAAATTGTTATAATTTTATTATGTCAGATGAGCTTCAATTAATTAAAAAGATTAAGTCTTATAATAATTACGTTGATGAAGACGTTATTATTAATGCATACAAATATGCATCAGAATTACATAAGACACAAAAAAGACATTCTGGTGATCCTTATATTAGTCACCCGGTAGCAGTTGCTAATATTTTAGCAGAATTAAAGCTTGATGGTCCAACTATTACTACTGCTTTATTGCATGATACAATTGAAGACACAAAGGCTACTTACGATGAAGTTAAAAATAATTTTGGTGAAGAGATTGCTGATCTTGTAGATGGTGTAACAAAAATTTCAAAACTTGAAGTTGAAAAGAAAACTTTAACGGCTGGTGAAAATTTTAGAAAATTAATTTTGGCTACATCCAAAGACATTAGAGTTTTATTAGTAAAACTTGCTGATAGGTTGCATAACATTAGAACAATTACTTCAATCGATAAAAAAGAAAAAAGAGAAAGAATTGCAAAAGAGACAATGGAAATTTATGCGCCATTGGCTGAAAGAATGGGTATGCATAAAGTTAGAGATGAGCTTGAAGATAGATCGTTTGCAATATTAAATGATGAGGCAAGATCATTAATCGTAAATAGAGTAAAAGAAATATCTCCAGGTAGAAAAAAAATATTTAACGAGGTTTTGAAGGAAATTAAACAAATTTTTGAGCAAAACAATATTGATGCTGAAGTAGTTGGCAGAGAAAAAACTCCCTTTTCAATATGGAGAAAAGTTAACGAAAAAAGAATTTCTCTTGAGCAGATAACAGATTTAATTGGTTTTAGAATTATCACCAAAAATAATGCAGATTGTTATAATTGTTTAGGTATATTTCATAGTAAATGGAGTGCAGTTCCAGGTAGGTTTAAAGATTATATTTCAACACCAAAATCTAATAGATATCAGTCGATACACACAACTATTATCGGGCCAAAAAAACAGAGAGTTGAAATTCAAATACGAACACAGCAAATGAATGATTATGCTGAAAGAGGAGTCGCCGCTCATTGGCTTTATAAAAAAAATGAAAATATAGATAAAAAAAATAGCTATGAATACTCATGGTTAAGTGATCTTGTTGAATTTTTAGAGTCAGGTGAAAATCCTGAGCATTATTATGAATATACAAAGTTGCAATTATATGCTGATCAAGTTTTTTGTTTCACTCCTAATGGTGCAGTAATTAGATTGCCAAAAAGAGCAACACCCATAGATTTTGCATATGCTGTTCATACCGATCTAGGTGACACTTGTACTGGATGCAAGATAAACGGAAAACATTCGCCTCTTCAAACACATTTAAGAAATGGTGACTTAGTTGAAATTTTAAGTTCAACAAAAAAATCACCTTCATATCATTGGCTATCTTACGCAAAAACAGGGAAGGCCAGAAGTGCAATTAGAAGATATTGGCATGATAAACTGCCAGTACAAAATGAAAGCAGAATTCATAAATCAAGTATTTGGGTACTATTAAGTCATAAAGCAGGAACGTTAGGAGAGATATGCACTTTAATAGGTAAACATAAATGTAATATCTTTAATGTTGAATTAGTTGATAAAAAAGAGGATTTCCTGAGTTTTATATTTGATATTGAAATTAAAAATTTAAAAGATTTTACAAATTTAATATCTGAATTAAAAGTCAGATCAATTAATTTTAAAATAATTAGACATAGAAAATCAGATTAATGCTAAATGAAGAACAAACTATTGATATTTTAAAAAAAACAAATTCATTATTAGAGGGCCATTTCGTTTTATCATCAGGTTTAAGGAGTGAAAAATATTTACAATGTGCTCAATTAATGATGCATGCAGATTTGGCCGAGAAAGTATGTGAGTCTTTAGCAGAAAAAATCAAGAATGAAAAAATTGATTTTGATTTAATAGCATCACCAGCTATTGGAGGGATATTAGTTGGTTATCAAGTATCAAAGTTTTTAAATGTTCCTAATATTTTTGTAGAGAGAGTAGATAATATATTTAATTTAAGAAGGGGTTTTGATTGTAAAAATAAAAAAGCCCTAATTCTTGAAGATGTTATTACTACTGGCAAATCAAGCATGGAATGTGCAAAATGTCTTGAAAACTTAGGTTCAAAAATTGTTGGATATGCCTGTATTGTAGATCGATCTGGCGGTAATTCTGAAATTAATAAAATTATTTCACAAATTAGTTTTAATATACCAACTTACTCCAAAGATAATTTACCAGATCACTTAAAAAAAATCGACGCCGTAAAACCAGGTAGTAGAAAAATTTAGTAATATGAAAGCTAAATTAGGTGTAAATATTGATCATGTTGCTACTTTAAGAAATGCAAGAGGCGAAGATCATCCAGATATTATAAGTGCAGCTAAAGAGGTAATTAAAAGTGGAGCAGATTCAATCACAATACATGTGAGAGAAGATCAAAGGCATATTAAGAAAACAGATGCTTTAATTTTAAAAAAAAAAATAAATAAACCAATTAATTTAGAAATGGCCCCAACCGAAGATATGTTGCGCTTTGCAATAAAATTAAAACCGAAATATGTTTGTATAGTTCCTGAAAAAAGACAAGAAATAACAACAGAGGGTGGTTTAAATTTAAACCAAAAAAACTTAAAAAATATTATTCAAAAACTTAAAAATAAAAAAATTGAAGTATCATTATTTATTAATCCTAATTTAAAAGACGTAAAAAGATCAAACATATTAGGCGCGAGTGCTGTTGAAATTCATACTGGTGCTTTTGCATCTTCTTTAAAAAATAAAAATAAAAAAAAAGTCAATATTGAATTCAAAAAAATAAAAAAATGTCAAATTGAATGCCAAAATTCACTTATGAAATTTAATGTTGGTCATGGTTTAACCTATGGCTCAGCTGCTTATTTAAAAAAAATTAAAAATATTAACGAATTTAATATTGGTCATTTTATTATTGGTGAAAGTTTATTTGATGGTTTTTCAAAAGTTGTAAAAAAATTTAAAAAAATATTAGTTAAATAATGTCTTTATTAGGTTTGGGTACTGATATCGTAAATATTAAAAGAATAGAAAAAATTTTATCAAAATATAAGAAAAAATTCATAGATAAAATTCTTCATTCAGAGGAAAAAAAACAAAAAAATATAACAGCTAATTTTTTATCTAAAAAATTTGCAGCAAAAGAAGCATTTTCCAAGGCATTAGGCACTGGTATTGGTGGTGTAATAAATTTTAATGAAATTATAATTTACAATGAATCTAGTGGTGCACCAGACATTAAAATTGATAAAAAGGCTCAAAAAAGAGTCTTAAAAAAATTAAAAGTAAGCAAAGCTAAATTTTTTATATCTATTTCTGATGATTATCCTTTTGCTTTGGCTACAGTTATTATATCGAAATAAATAATTCATGAAAAAAAAAATTATAGAAAATGTTAAAACATTAATTATTGCATTGGTATTGGCTATAATAATAAGGTCACTTTTAATTCAACCATTTTTTATTCCATCGTCATCTATGGAGAATACTTTATTAATAGGTGATCGTCTATTTGTCACAAAATATTCTTATGGTTATAGCAGACACTCATTTCCATTTAGCATAAAACTTTTATCTGAAAGAGTTTTATATACTGAGCCTGATAGGGGTGATGTCATTGTTTTTAAAACCCCCGCTGATAATAGAACAGACTATATTAAAAGACTAATTGGTAAACCAGGTGATATTATTCAATTTGTTAAAGGTGATCTTTATTTAAATAAAAAAAAAATAGAGAAAAAATTTGTTAAAAAAGACACAGTTTTATGCGGTCAAGAAAAAATTGAAGTAAATATATATAAAGAAAAAATTACTGAAAACAGCGAATATCAAATTGCGTATTTTACAAACGACTCAATGACAGACACCGATTCTTACACGGTACCTAAAGATCACTTTTTCTTTTTGGGAGACAATAGAGACTGCTCAAAAGATAGTAGATTTTTAATGAGCGTCGGGTATGTAAATAAAGAAAATTTTGTTGGTAAAGCGAGATTTTTATTTTTTTCAAATGATCAAAGCATTGGAAATTTTTTTACATTTTGGAGATGGCATAACTCAATACGCTTCAATAGGATATTTAAAAAAATAATTTAATGAAAAAAAATGACCTTGCGCAAGTAGAGAAGATTTTAGAAATAAAATTTAATAACAAATCTTTAATTGAACAAGCTTTTACCCATAAAAGTAAATCTGTTAATATAAATAATAATAATGAGAGACTTGAATTCCTTGGGGACAGAGTTTTAGGCCTTGTTATAGCAAGTTATTTAAATGATAATTACCCAAAAGACTCTGAAGGCGTGTTAGATAAAAAATTAGCATCATTAGTAAATAAAGAAACTTGTTCCAAAATTATTTCCTCTTTAGAAATTGATAGGTTCTTAAGCCTCAGCAAAGCTCAAAAACAAAACAAAGCAGGTAACAAAAAAATATTAGGCGATTTGTGCGAATCTATCATTGGCGCTGTTTTTATGGATAAGGGATTTGAGCAAACAAAAAAATTCATATTAAAAATATGGAAAGAAAATTTAAAAAATACTACTCAAGTTTTTATTGATCCAAAAACTAAACTCCAAGAGTATTCTTTGAAACTTTATAAGAAACTTCCTGTATATAAATATATTTCTAATTCAGGACCTTCTCACAAACCAAATTTTAAAGTGTCTGTTTCTATTGAGCAATCAAAGAGTTTTGTAGCAACTGGAACTTCTAAAAAAAACGCTGAAACAAATGCAGCTAAGAAGCTTATTGAGTATTTAAACATTAAATAATGAAAACTTCTTACATTGCTTTGTCAGGTCCTACTAATTCAGGCAAATCAACATTATTAAATTGTTTTGCAAATAGAAAAGTTTCAATTGTCTCAAAAAAAATACAAACAACTAATTTTAATATTGAGTTTTCAATTAATTATAAAAATACACAAATGATTTTTATTGATACTCCAGGTTTCTACAAAGATAACATTAATGATAATTATTTACGAGAAGCAATCCAAGGTTTAGAAAGAGCTGATATAGTCATATTTATACTGGATATAAATAATAAATTTAGACATCTTGATAAAATAAAAAATAATTTAGAAAAAATTAAAAATAAAATTTTAGTTTTTAATAAAATAGACAAAGTTGATAACGATGAAATTTTAGAGAAAATAAAAACCTTAGATTTTATTAATAGGTTTGATGAGATTTTTTATATTTCTGCATTAAAAAAAAAGAATACTGAAAAAATACTTAATTATATTGAAAAGAAATCATTAAAAGAAACAACAAAATTTACTAAACGCATTTCAAAAGAAAAGTTTTTTTCAGAGATTACAAGAGAAGCACTTTTATTTTATATTCACAAGGAAATTCCGTATAAATCTTTAATTGTCACTGACAGTATTAAAAAGGGGAAATATTTAACTGTAAATCAAACTATAGTAGTAAAAACAGAAGCTCATAAAAAAATTATTTTGGGAAAAAATGGTCAAATGATTAAAAAAATAGGTATTTACTCAAGGTCCCAGCTTGAAAAAATTTTAAAAAAAAGAGTAAACCTTTTTTTGAAATTAAAATTGTCAAAAATTAAATAAATGCGATGGAGTGACATAGGATATTTGCTTTCAGTATCCGCAACTAAAGAAAATTCTTCTTTGGTCAAAGTTTTTTCAAGAGAGCACGGTTGCGTTACTGGTGTTGTGTATGGTAGTTCATCGAAAAAGAAAAAGCCAGATTTGCAAATTGGTAATAAAATAAAAATAAATTTTAATTCTAAAAATGAAGATGCCCTGGGTTATTTCTACATAGAGTTGATAGAAAATATATCAATAAAATTTTTTAATGATTTAAAAAAACTAAATTTATTAATTATTTCAATTGAGGTTATTTCAAAAATTATGCCAGAGCAGCAAAAATATACTGAATGCTTTGACGAGTATGATCAATTTATAAAGTCTTTAGAGGGTGATAGCTTAAAGTCATATTTAATATGGGAGTTCAATTTCTTAAAAAACATTGGCTATGGAGTAGATTTAAATGAAGGAGGCTTTAACCCTGTAATAAAAAGTATTTTAAACGGTAGTAGTATAGATTTTACTATTGAGGATTTAAAAGCAATTTTTAATTTAAATAGTGAAACAATATCTAATAGATTAGTTGATGTAATTAATATAACAAATTTTAAAAATAGACCAAAGATTCTAAATTATTTAAATGAGTAAAAATATTGTAAAAGATGAATTGCAAAATCAATTTGCTAAAAAATATCTTGCGTATGCATTATCTACAATTACGCAACGTGCATTGCCCGATGTTAGAGATGGTTTGAAGCCAGTACATAGAAGATTAATATACGCAATGTATTTACTGAACTTAAGTCCAAAATCTCAATTTAAAAAGTCCGCAAGAGTAGTGGGTGATGTGATTGGTAAATTTCACCCTCATGGAGACCAATCTGTCTATGATGCTTTAGTGAGATTGGCCCAAGATTTTTCCACATATTATCCATTAGTAAATGGTCAAGGTAATTTCGGAAATATTGACGGTGATAATGCAGCTGCCATGAGATATACGGAAACTAAATTAACTCAAACGTCAGAATATTTACTTGCAAATATTGAAGAGGAGACTGTTAATTTTAAGAAAACATATGATGGAGAATTAGATGAGCCTGAAATATTACCATCGCAATTCCCAAATATTTTAGCAAATGGATCCTCAGGTATTGCCGTAGGAATGGCAACGTCAATACCCCCGCATAATGTGCAAGAAATATGCGAAGCAGCAATACATTTAAATGATAATCCAAATTGTTCTGTAAAAGATTTACTAAAATTTATCAAAGGACCTGATTTTCCAACTGGTGGTATATTAAACGAAGATAAAAGAGAAATTTTCAAAGCTTATAATACTGGCCGTGGTTTTTTTGAAATAAAATCAAAATACAAAGTAGAAGATCTCGGAAGAGGATTATATCAAATTGCCGTTACTGAAATTCCTTACTCAGTTAATAAATCAAAATTAATTGAAAAATTAGCTGGAATTATAATTAACAAGAAAAATAAATTGTTAGATCATGTTTCTGATGAATCGGATGAAAAAATAAGAATTGTTTTGAGGCCTAAGAACAGAAATGTGAATCCTGAAGATTTAATGAATTCCCTTTTTGAACAGTCAGAACTTAAAAACAAAATTTTTTTAAATATGAATGTTCTTAACGAAAAAAATGAACCAAAGGTAATGAATTTAAAGGAAATTTTAAAATCATTACTTAAGCATAGATATATTATTTTAAATAATAAAATTAATTTCCAGCTTAAAAAAATTAAAAGAAGATTAGAAATTTTAAAAGGTTTTATAATTGTATATAAAAACTTAAATCAAATAATCAAAATCATAAGGAACACTAAGGACCCAAAGAAAGAATTAATAAAAAAATATAAATTTACTTTAATACAAGTTGACTCAATTTTAGAAATGAGACTTCGAAATTTAAAAAAAATTGAAGAACTGGATATTAAAAAAGAGTTTAAAAATCTAGAGCTAGAAAAGAAAAGGTTATCTATAATTTTAAATTCAAAAACACTTCAAAGAAAAGAAATTAATAATGAGTATACAGAAGTTATAAATGAATTTGGAGATAATTCTGTTTATGGACCAAGACGATCTATTCTCGAAAAATTTATTGAATTTACAGACGATGAATTAGAGTCAAAACTTGAAGTTATTGAAAATATAAATGTTTCACTTATTAATAAAAAATCTTTAAAATCTAAAAAAGGAATTTATAAAAGAAGTGAAAAAAATAGTGATGACGTTAATCTAATTATGAATTGTAAAACTTCAGACCAGATATGTTTATTATCGAATATTGGTAAATCTTATATTTTAAATTGTTCTAATTTAAAATTTGGATCAACAAAGGGAATTTTGATTTCATCATATTTAAAATTAAAAGAAGAAGAAAAAATTGTTGATTTATTTTTGTATAAAGAAAAGCAAGAAATTATTTTGTCATCACAAAATGGCTATGGTTTTTTGGTAAAATCAGAAGATTTGTTTACGAATAAAAAATCTGGAAAAAAAATATTTAATATTAAAAAGAATGATCAGTTATCTGGATCATGTTTAATAAATAAAGAAAAAGATAAATTTATTGCCATATTTTTTAAAGATAATTTAAAATATAAATTAATAATATTTGAACTTAAAGAAGTTCCTTATTTTCAAAAAGGATCTGGTGTTATTTTATTTAAATCAAAGGGTTTCAAATTAAATAATTTTTGCTCTACAGATGATAATCTTTCATTAATTGATATTGATTCAAAAAAAATTGAATTAGGTAATTTGAAGTCTTTTTTATCAAAAAGAGGAAAATCTGGTAAAGTTATTAAATTAAAAAAAGAAATTTTACTAAATAAAGGATTTACTGAATATTATAAATTGAATTCTTAATAATAATATTATTATAATTTTATGATTAAAAAATTTAAAGCTGCTCTTTCAAAATATCCAACTGGTATTGCCTGTGTACTAAGTAAGAATGTAAAAAATAATTATAATGGAATTATAATTAATTCATTTTCTTCAGTTTCATTAAAACCTCTCATGGTCTTATGGAGTTTGGATATTAAATCAAGTAAGTTTAAAATCTTTAAGAATTCAAAAAAACAAACTGTAGTATTGCTAAGTAAAAATCAAAAAAAATTAGTTAATACTATCGCGTTTCAAAATTATGAAATATCAAGGTTGGAATATAAAAAAATTATAGATAATTCTGTTTTTTCCTTTCAATGTAACAAATTCAAAGAAATTAAAGCAGGCGATCATGTTACCATATTTTTAAAGGTAAAAGAAATATCAATTAATTCAAAATCCAAACCTTTATTGTACTACCGAAAAAAAATTCTAACATTTTAAATGTTAATAACTATTTTCTCATTGTGAATATTTTTTTTATATATAAATATTAAATACTTTGTCTAAAACTTTTATAACTAAAAATATATTTATATCTTCTGATCACGCCGGTTATGATCTTAAAAATTATTTAATTAATCAAATTTTAAAGAATAAAATCAAAATTACAGATTTAGGTCCATTTTCAAAAGATACAGTTGATTACCCAGACTTCGCTAAAAAACTATCTAAAAAAATAACTGATATTAATTTTGGAATCCTTGTTTGTGGAACTGGCATTGGAATGTCAATTATGGCGAATCGTTATAAAAAAGTCAGAGCTTCTTTGGTCTTTAATTCGAAAACAGCAAAATTAGCAAGAGAACATAATAATGCTAACGTTTTGGTGCTAGGTTCAAGGGTGACAAATAAAAAAAATGCTTTAAAAATAACTAAAATTTTCTTTAAAACAAAATTTTTAAAAGGAAGGCACTTAAGAAGGGTAAAGAAATTTAAAAATGTCTAAAGAATTAAAAACAGAAATAGATTTTTTTGAAAAACCATTAAAAGTTAGTGATCCAGAAATTTTTTCATCTATAGATGAAGAGCTTGATCGCCAAAGAAATCATTTAGAATTAATAGCTTCAGAAAACATTGCTTCCAGAGCAGTGATTGAAGCACAAGGATCTGTATTAACGAACAAATATGCCGAAGGATATCCAGGCAAAAGATATTATGGTGGTTGCGAATTTGTTGATAAATCTGAAAATTTAGCAATTGAAAGAGCCACAAAATTATTTGATGTAAAATTTGCAAATGTTCAACCACATTCGGGAGCACAAGCTAATGGAGCAGTTTTTTTAGCTCTTTTAAAACCAGGCGATATAATTTTAGGCATGGGTATTGATCAAGGCGGACACCTTACTCATGGAGCACCACCTGCACAATCAGGTAAATGGTTTAACGCTATTACGTATGGCGTAGATATAAAGACCGGTTTATTAGATTATAATCAAGTTGAAAAACTCGCTATTGAACATAATCCAAAATTAATTATTGCAGGTGGTAGTGCTTATTCAAGAATTATAGATTTTAAAAAATTTAGAGAAATAGCCGATAAGGTAGGAGCACATTTATTAGTTGATATGGCTCATTTTTCTGGATTAGTTGCGGGTAAAGCATACCCAAATCCATGTGATCACGCTCATGTAGTTACTTCTACAACTCATAAAGTTTTAAGAGGCCCAAGAGGTGGAATAATTTTGACCAATGATGAGGAACTGGCAAAAAAATTTAATTCAGCAGTCTTTCCAGGTTTACAGGGTGGTCCTTTAATGCATGTTATTGCAGCAAAAGCTGTTTGTTTTAAAGAAGCTTTACAAGACGATTTTAAAATTTATTCCAAAAATGTAATTGAAAATGCCAAAATTCTATCTGAAACACTTAAGAACCTAGGTTATGAAATTTTCTCTGGTGGCACAGATACACATCTAGTTCTTATTGATCTTAGACCATTGGGTTTGACAGGTAAAGAAGCCGAAAGATCTTTGGTTAATGCAAACTTAACATGTAACAAAAATGGTATACCTTATGATGAAGCGAAACCTTGGGTCACTTCTGGCATTAGACTTGGAACACCAGCATGCACAACCAGAGGATTTGGATTGGCTGAATTTAAACAAGTTGCTGAGTTAGTTGATGAAGTTTTAAAAGGCTTAAAAGATAACAAAGATGATAATTCAAAAGCAGAATTATCTGTTAGAAAAAAAGTAATTGAGCTTTGTAAGAAGTTCCCAATTTACTAAATTATGCTTTGCCCATTTTGTAAAGAAAAAGATACCTCAGTAATAGATTCTCGATCAACTGAAGACGGGACGGCAATACGAAGAAGGAGATTGTGTGGTTGCGGCAAGCAAAGATTCACAACTTTTGAAAGAGTTCAATTTAGAGAACTAACTGTTATAAAAAAAAATGGTAGGAAATCACCTTTTGACAGAGAAAAACTCACTAAATCCGTCATGACAGCTTTAAGAAAAAGACCTATCGATAATGATACAATTGAAAAATTTGTATCTAAAATTTATCGTAATCTAGAAGATCTTGGACAAAACGAAATAATGTCTTCGACAATAGGAAAATTTGTGATGGATGGATTAAGAGAATTAGATCACGTAGGGTATGTGAGGTTTGCATCTGTCTATACTGATTTTAAGGAAGCCAAAGATTTCGAGCAATTTGTAGACAATATTAATGCCCAAGTTAAAAAATAATTTTCCAAAAAAATATTTAATTAATTTAGCCAATAAACTTTCAGAAATTAATCAATTCGAAACATCTCCAAATCCATGCGTTGGTGCTGTAGGTATTGATAAAAATAATCATATACATTTAGGGGTAACAGGAAAGCATGGATCGCCTCATGCAGAATTTGCTTTATTAAAAAACAAAAAAATAAATTTTATAAACGAATTGTACACTTCTTTAGAACCTTGCTGTCATATAGGCAAAAACCCTTCCTGCTCTAATTTGATAATTAAAAAACAAGTAAAAAAAATTTTTTCATCATCTATAGATTTAGATGAGAGGGTAAAAGGAAAAACAAATAGATTATTTAAAAAAAAAAATATTTCTTTAAAATATATTAAGCAAACTTCAAAATCTTCTTTTCTTCACAATTATTGTAATTTAAATCAAAAACCTTATGTGGTAGCAAAAATAGCAACTAGTAATGATTTTTATAGTAAGCATAAATCAAAAAGATTATTTACAAGTGTATCTGCTCTAAAATTTGCTCATTTATTAAGATATCAATCTGACTCAATACTGGTTGGAAAAAATACAATCAATCACGACAATCCAAGTTTAAATTGCAGATTAAATGGTATCGAAAAAAAAATCGCAATTTTTATAATAAATAAAAATCTTTTTTTTAACAAAAAAATCTTTTCAAATAATAATTTAAAAGGCGCTTATGTTTTTCATTGTGAAACAAACAAAACAAAAGTTAAAAAAATTGGTAAATTTTTTAGACTAATTTATTTTGAACCAAGTCAACCAACCAACAATTTGCTTAAAATTATCTATCAACTTGGATATAAAAAACTTCTAATCGAAGGTGGGGCAACTACATTAAATTATTTCATCAAAAGCAAATGTATTAATGAATTATATCATGTGAAAAATAAGCTTAATTTTAATAAAAATGGCCTACTAAACATAAAAAAAATTATAAAAATTAATAAATTACCTTTAAATCAAGTATTAAACCTAGAACAAGATTTGATTTTGAATTACAAATCAAAATATGTTCACCGGAATTATTGAAAGCACTGTAAATTTAAAAAAAATATCAAAGAATAAAAATAATTTCTCTTATATATTTAATTGCAAGTTACCGGTAAAAAAAAAAGATATTGGCACTTCAATCTCAATAAATGGTGTTTGTTTAACCTTAGTAAAGTTTAGTAAAAAAAAAAAAAATAACGAATTATATTTTGACATTTCGCCAGAAACCTTAAAAATTACTAACCTTATTAATAGTAAAATAGGTGATTTGTTTAATATTGAAAAATCATTAAAATTTGGCGATGAAATTGCCGGTCACTTTGTTCAAGGACACGTTGATGATATTGGTAAAATTAAATCTTTTACAAAAATAAAAAACTCCTGGCAAATTTGGATACAAATTAAATCTAAATTTAAAAAATTTTTAATTACAAAAGGTTCTGTTTCTGTGAATGGTATTTCATTAACAATAAATAATATTAAAAATAATATGTTTAGAGTAGATATTATTCCTCATACATTTAACAAAACAAATTTAAATAAATTAAAAAAAAATAGTACAGTGAATATTGAGTATGACTTGTTAATTAAATTTTTAAAGCAAAATGTTAAATAAATTCACACCAATAGATAAATTACTTCAAGCTGCAAAAAGTGGTGAGATTTTTATTTTGGTTGATGATGAAAGAAGAGAAAATGAAGGGGATCTTGTTTTTATAGGAGAAAAATGTACGCCAAAAAAAATTAACTTTATGGCAAAGTATGGGAGAGGTTTGATATGTTTGGCATTGGATAAGAAGCAATCATCTAAACTTGGTTTAAAATTAATGCCAAGTTCAAATTTTTCACGTTTTAGTACTGCATTTACAGTCAGTATCGAGGCTAGAAGAGGTGTTACAACCGGAATATCTGCTTACGATAGATCGAAGACAATCTTAACTGCAATTAAAAAAAATTCTTCTAAAAAAGATATTGTTACACCGGGTCATATTTTTCCTCTAGTATCAAAAGAAGGTGGCGTTTTGATTAGAGCTGGTCATACAGAAGCATCAGTTGATATTGCTAAATTAACTAAAAAAAATCCCTCTGCAGTTATATGTGAAATTATGAATGAAGATGGAACAATGGCTAAAAGAGATCAGCTATTTAAATTTGCAAAAAAACATAAATTAAAAATTTCTAAGATTGAAGATTTGATAGAATACCGTTTTAAAAAAGAAAATTTTTTAAAATTAAAATCGAAAAAAAAATTTAAATTTAAAAAAAATATTTTAGAAAAACAAGTTTTTCAAAACTCAATAGATAAAAATAAACATCTAGTTTTTTCAAAAATTACTAATAAAACAAACTGCAAAGTTAGAGTTTTGTCAATAAAAGATAAATTATCACAAAACATTTTTAATAATAAAGATGTAAAAAATTCTCTTAATTATTTAAATAAATCAAATAACTTTTCATTAATCATAATTCAAAGTTCAGTAATGAAAGAGGACAAAAACTTTATTAATTTTTCTGGTAATAAAAGAGAATTTGAAGCTAATTTGATAAGAAATTATGGTGTTGGTGCTCAAATAATAAAAAAATTAGGTTTAAATGATATAATATTGGTAACTAAATCAAAAAAAAGAATAGTTGGACTAGATGGATTTGGTATTAAGATCAAAAAACAAGAGATTTTTAAATGAAAAAATGTTTAGTTGTATATTCTGATTATTACAAATCTATAAGCAAAAATCTTTTAAAAGGTTGCATATCGATTTTAAAAAAAAATAAAATTAATCATGATGTTTATCTTGTTGATGGATCTTATGAAATTCCACAATTAATTAATATAAAAATTAAAACAAAAAAATACAACTCTGCAATTGCATTAGGATGCATCATAAAAGGTAAAACACCTCATTTTGATTTTATATCCAAAACAATTACAGATGCGATCATGGAATTGTCTTTGAAATATAATTTACCTGTATCAAATGGTATTTTAACTTGTAACAACCAGGCACAAGCGAAAATAAGATCTTCTGGAAAAAAAAATAAGGGTACCGAGGCAGCGAATGCACTTATTTCAGTTTTAAAAGCTTAAAGTGATGAAATCTAGAACGCGAACTAAACTAGTCCAAAAAATTTATGAGAAAACTAAAAATCCAGATGGAGTTATTGATTTTGGAAAAGATCCTTACATCAGGCATATAAAGAAAGTATTTAAAGGATATTTCGAACAAGAAGAACAACTTAATGAAATTTTGAGTAAATCTCTTTCGATTGAAATTAAGCAAAAAAATTTAGATAGCTTGTTAAATATCATACTAAAAACTTCAATTTATGAACTAAAGTTTTGTGAGAAAATTCCATTTAAAGTTGTTATTAATCAATATTTGGATGTAACAGCCCAATTTTACGGCAATGATCAAAAAAGGCTTGTAAATGGTGTTTTAGATAACGTGGCAAAATCGATAAATTTATCTAATTAGGTTGATTTATACTGCAATTTTTGGCAATTAGCCTCTTTTTAATTAACTAAGATATATAAAGGAAATAATAAATGAACTCATCAGATATAATTATTCTAGACTATGTTGTTCTTTGTGGTGTCGCCGCCGTAGCATACGGTTGGATCGCAAGTAAACAAATTTTAGAAGCGAGCGCAGGTAATAAAACTATGCAAGATATTGCTGGAGCAATTCAAGAGGGAGCTCAAGCATATTTAAACAGACAATATATAACAATAGCATTAGTTGGTGCAGTAGTATTAGTTATAATCACCGTTTTGTTTAGTCCACTAGTCGCCGCTGGTTATTTAATTGGTGCAGCCCTGTCTGGTCTTGCAGGTTATGTTGGAATGATTATTTCTGTAAGAGCTAATGTTAGAACTGCTGAAGCATGTAGAAAAGGTTTGGCAAAAGGTTTAGATATTGCTTTCAAATCTGGAGCAGTAACTGGAATGTTAGTTGCTGGTTTAGCTTTATTAGCTATTACAGTTTATTACAAATTATTAGTTTCTATAAATTCATCTGAAAGAGAAATTATTGATGCATTAGTCGCTCTTGGGTTCGGAGCTTCATTAATATCAATTTTTGCAAGATTAGGTGGTGGTATTTTTACTAAAGGTGCCGATGTAGGAGCAGATTTAGTAGGAAAAGTTGAAGCTGGAATTCCAGAAGATGATCCAAGAAACCCTGCAGTTATTGCTGATAACGTAGGTGATAACGTTGGTGATTGCGCAGGAATGGCCGCAGATTTATTTGAAACATATGCTGTTACTATTGTTGCTACAATGGTTCTAGCATCAATTTTCTTTACAGGAAATTCTAGCATGATGGTTTATCCTTTAGCTATTGGTGGGATATGTATCTTAACATCTATCATAGGTACTTTTTTTGTTAGATTAGGAAAAAGCAAAAATGTAATGGGAGCCTTATATAAAGGTTTCGTTGCTACAGCTGTTTTATCTTTGGTAGCTATGTATCCAGTGACAGATAATATTATTGGATTAGAAAAAACTCTAAACGTTGGAAACTTATCTTTCCAAGGTATTGATTTATTCTATTGTGCTGTAATTGGGCTAATTATCACTGGTTTAATAATTTGGGTTACAGAATACTATACTGGAACTGACTACAGACCAGTAAAATCAGTTGCACAATCTTCAACAACTGGTCATGGTACAAACGTAATTCAAGGTCTAGCTATTTCAATGGAAGCTACAGCGTTACCAGCATTAATTATTGTTGTTGGTATCATTAGTACTTATTCGTTAGCCGGTTTATTTGGGATTGCAATTGCAGTTACTAGTATGCTTGCATTAACAGGAATGGTTGTTGCTCTAGATGCATATGGACCTGTGACCGATAATGCTGGTGGTATTGCTGAAATGTCTAAATTGCCATCAAGTGTCAGAAAAACTACTGATGCTTTAGATGCTGTAGGAAATACTACAAAAGCTGTAACAAAAGGTTACGCAATTGGTTCAGCAGGTTTAGGTGCTTTAGTTTTATTTGCTGCTTATACTGAAGATATTAAATACTTTTCGGCTCAAGCAGATTCAGCATTAAGCGGTATCAAAGTAAGTTTTGATTTATCAAACCCTTATGTTGTTGTTGGATTATTAATTGGTGGTTTATTACCATATCTTTTTGGTTCAATGGGAATGCAAGCAGTTGGTAGAGCAGGTGGTGCTGTTGTTAATGAAGTAAGAAGACAGTTTAAAAAAATGCCTGGCATCATGAAAAGAAAACAAAAACCTGACTACGCTAGAGCTGTTGACTTGTTAACTCAAGCTGCGATTAAAGAGATGATTATTCCCTCTCTACTGCCGGTATTATCTCCAATTGCTGTTTATATAATTGTATTAAATATTGCAGACCAGTCATCTGCATTATCAGCTTTAGG
>CEOK01052701.1_pt1 | contig 21063 bp, 17 predicted proteins | sample 427001 | NCBI WGS metagenome assembly CEOK01 (sample SAMEA2591108, study PRJEB7988) | marine metagenome | isolation source: saline water (ENVO:00002010), including | reverse complement strand
TATTATTCACAGAGTCAAAGGGAATGGAAATAATAGTGGAGGCAAAACAGTTTGTTTTTACCCAATTTTGGTAGATGTCGAAATGAAAAGATGGCCGGAGCGCTTCATGCGTCAACGCAAATGGGTCTCTTTGGCCAAGCTTAAAAAGAAGAAAAAATACAGGCATCTCCGAGAACTACTAAGCGCACTCGAAAAAGCTAAGCCGAAACAAAAGAAGAAAATATTTAAAAGACTTAGACAAAATATTGCTTAGATTTTTGACTTAACTCAAAAGCCTTGCCGCTCGTTTGCGATCCGCTGAACTGGGGATACCAATAGCCTCACGATACTTAGCAACTGTGCGACGGGCAATATCAATGCCGTCATTTTGGAGCGCAAGCGCCAACGCTTCATCAGAGAAAATTTTGGGCCGCCCACCTTTAAGATTATTTGTTTCTCCGGCAACCAGATTTTTAATCCGCTCTTTTACGGCTCTAGCAGAGTGAGATTTATCTCCCTCTTTGGCAGAAATTCCGACAGAGAAGAAAAACTTTAAGTCGAAAATTCCTCTCGGCGTTTCCATCAACTTATTGGCAGTGACTCTGCTCACTGTACTTTCATGAAGGTCAAGCTCCTCGGCAATATCACGCAACGTCATAGGCTTAAGATCATCAAGCCCCTTCTCAAGAAACGCGGGCTGTTGTTTCACAATTTCTCGCGCAACCCGCAACAGCGTTATTGCACGCTGGTTCATTGATTTCACGAGCCAGTTGCCGGAATTATAACAAGCGTTCAAATATTCCCTGTCTTTGGATGGCATTTTTTTTGCGGCAAGTTCTTCCCAGTAACGGTCAAGAACCAGAACTTTAGGAAGCGTATTATCATTTAACTCAACACGCCAATTACCATATTCTTCATCAGTCACATCGCTCTCAAAAACAAGAATGTCAGGCTGGCGTTCTTGTGTGGCTTCAGACTTAAAAGATGAAGTGATTTTAGGGTTGAGTTGACGAATGGTTTCTATGCGATCCAAAAGGACACGCGGGCGGATTTTGCCTCTCTTAGCCAGCACATTGACTTCACCGCGCCCAAGAAGATCTAAATTATCAAGAATAATTTGGAAATCCGGATGCCAAAGTCCCTCATGATGTAATTGCATGGATAGACGATCAGACAAAGAACTTGCTGCAATCCCTACGGGCATAAGCGACCGGAGTTCATGCTGGGCCGCCTCGACTCTATCGAGTGAAATCTTAAGGCTTGTTTCTAACTCTTCAGCATCCTCAAGCAGATAAGCCTCATCATCAAGCCAACCCAGAAGAGTCAGACAATCCTCTTTCAATGGGCTATCAAGCATTTTATCAAAAATTTGCTGCTGCACGAAATCTACAAACGAAAGTACTGTACTAACGCTTTGTTCAATTACATGACCGGGGTTAACTTTGTTATCGCCAGGTGAGGATGCATCACCCTGATCAACAGGACGGTTTTGCAAATCCTGACGCGCGTCAGAGTCCCAAAGACTTTCATAGAAGCTGTCTGTGATATGGGTTTCAGGCAAATTGCCACTTTTAAATGAGTTATCCAGAAAATCGCCATCCCCATTTTGGAAATCACCCCTTTCACCATTGCCGGTATCCAGGAAATTACCAGTGTTGTCATTTTCTTGTTCAGAAGCGTCCAAGGTTGAGTCAAAATTCTGAGAGTCATGAATTTCAAGAAACGGATTTTCATTTACTTGTTCTGTAAGAAATTCGTTTAGTTCGAGGTTATTTAACTGCAAAATATGTATCGCCTGCCGCATTTGCGGTGTCAGAACGAGAGATTGTACTTGCCTGGACTGTAATTTTAGCTTGATACTCATAAAGCCCCCAAGGGTTTTATTTTTTGGCCTGGTTCTTGCTTTGTCAACAAAAACCCAAAAAACTGGGTATCGTAGTCTTAGAAAAGCCCCCTATGTGATAAATTTGTCATAAATTTAATAGGACTATGAGATGCGGCGCAATGTCACAAAACTCACATCAACTGTATCATTTTCTCCGGCCGGAACAGCCTCCACATTTTCCTCACGCCAAACATCAGGGTTTGAAAGACGAAAATACGTATCCCCTTCAGGCGAGGCATGTACTTTTGTAAGATGTAGAATCTCAGCATGAGGTTCGAAGGCTTTATAAATCTCTCCACCTCCAATAATCATGACCCTTTGTGAGCCTGTTTCTTTGGACACTTCAAGAGCCGCTTCAGGCGAGTTAACTGCAATTGCGCCGTCAGGCAAATCAAATTTAGAGCGTGTGATGATAACATTCAATCGCCCCGGCAATACCCCCGGTAGCGACTCCCATGTATGGCGTCCCATTATAATAGGCAAGCCCATTGTTATTTTCTTAAATCGCTTCAGATCCGTGGAAAGGCGCCAAGGCATTTTGCCGTCATGACCAATAACGCCGTTTTCAGCGACAGCAACAATCATCTCAATCTGCATGATTTACACCGCTATTGGCGCGCGGATGTGCGGCTGCGCCTCGTAATCTTCCAGAGAAAAATCTTCAAACACAAAGTCGAAAATATCTTTCCTCTCAGGATTGATCTTCATAGTCGGCAAAGCCCCAGGCAAACGGGAAATTTGTGTTTGCGCCTGTTCCAGATGATTCAAGTAGAGATGCGCGTCTCCCAAAGTATGAACAAAATCTCCTGGTTCTAACTCAAGCACTTGCGCGAGCATCATGGTCAAGAGCGCATAAGAGGCAATATTGAATGGTACGCCAAGAAATATATCCGCAGAGCGTTGATAGAGCTGACAAGAAAGCTTTCCGTCAGCAATATAAAACTGAAACAAGCAATGACAGGGCGGCAAGGCCATGTCATCCACATCCGCAGGATTCCAAGCTGTTACAATGTGGCGGCGGGAGTCAGGGTTATTTTTTAATTGCTCAACAAGGTTTTTGATTTGGTCAATCTGGCGACCGTCAGGGGTCTGCCAACTCCGCCATTGATAGCCGTAAACAGGACCGAGATCACCATTTTCATCTGCCCAGTCATCCCAAATGGATACACCATTTTCCTTTAAGTAGGAAATATTTGTGTTCCCCGATAAAAACCACAAAAGCTCATGAATGATAGACCTTAAATGAAGCTTTTTGGTTGTCAGTAACGGGAAACCCTTGGATAAATCAAAGCGCATTTGGTATCCGAAAACACTTTTAGTGCCTGTACCCGTTCGGTCATCGCGGGAGACACCTTCAGTCATGACTTTTTCAAGAAGTGTTAAATATTGAAGCATCACACATAATTAAGGGATTCAGTCCTTGGTCTCAATCAGTTTATCAATTGCCCCTACTCATTTGCTGTGAAAAAGACTATATATAGAATGTCGGTTTTCCGACTATGGCGATAAACGGGCTTCATAATAAACCCATCGGACCCGGGGGCAGTACCCGGCGCCTCCACCATTCATTCTCACAAGTATTTTGGGGGGGCGAAACAGGATCGACGAGGGCGTAAAGGTTGTTTCCGTCGCTCGGTATTGTACCACCGTTATCGGGCTGTTTTTTAGTTGCAAATGACAACTATGCGGAAGTTGCTGTCGCTGCGTAAGTAGCGCCAACACTTCAATTCAAGCCCTTATCCGTCGCAGGATAAGGCGGGGTTCGGCGGGCACCTGGCAACAGAAGCCCACCACTTCACTAACGTGACTCTCACTCAATCGCATCGGATAACTCTTAAAAATATGAATGAAATCGATTACGAAAAATTGACCCACAAAGCTATGCTGAACCTTATCAGCGACATCTTATCTTCTGTTTCTGAAGGAGGATTGCCCGGGGAGCATCACTTTTACATCTCTTTTAAGACCCAAGCCCCCAAGGTCTCTATATCTGATAGCTTGATGGCGCAATATCCTGAAGAAATGACAATTGTGCTCCAAAACCAGTATGAAAATCTTATCGTCACGCCCGATGGGTTTTCTGTTCGATTGAGTTTCAATCATACGCCGCATGATCTCTATATTCCTTTTGCAGCACTCACAAAATTCTATGATCCTTCGGTATCCTTTGGACTTGTGCTGGATGATATGACTGTCAGCGCAACTCCTGCACCGGCATCAGACAATCTTTCGGAAAGCGATTTTGATGATAGAGAAGAACAGAAAGAAAAAGAAAAAGAAAAAGAAAATCAAGAACCGGAAAACAATCCAACCGGGGAAGTAGTCAATCTTGAAAACTTCAGAGATAAAAAAGACTGAGCAACTTGGCGAAAAAACCAATAAATGCTAAATCTTCAAACACATTTTTGTACGTACATTAAATAATGTTTTTTCGTTTAAAAGAGGACAACAATGACCCAATCTCGCACCGAAACTGACAGTTTTGGCCCTTTGGAAGTGCCAGCAGATAAATATTGGGGCGCACAAACGCAACGCTCGCTCGGTAATTTCAAGATTGGTAGAGAAACTATGCCGGAGCCAATGATAAGAGCTCTGGGTATCGTCAAAATGGCAGCAGCAAAAGCCAATATGTCCCTCGATAATCTTGATAGTGATATTGGGCAGGCGGTTGTGTCAGCAGCAACGGAAGTTGCTGAAGGGAAATTAAATGACCACTTCCCTCTTGTGGTTTGGCAAACCGGGTCTGGCACACAATCAAATATGAATGCCAATGAAGTTATTTCCAATCGTGCGATTGAAATTCTTGGTGGTGAGATGGGTTCCAAATCTCCCGTGCATCCAAATGATCACTGCAACAGAAGTCAGTCCTCGAATGACACCTTTCCGACTGCCATGCATATTGCTGCAGCCGAAGAAGGAAGCAATCGCCTTTTACCTGCGCTGAAACATCTGTATGCCGCGCTGAGCGCAAAGTCTGAAGCCTGGAAAGATATTGTGAAAATAGGACGCACGCATTTACAAGACGCCACTCCACTGACCCTTGGGCAGGAATTTTCAGGCTATGCCACCCAACTTAAGTATTCAATTGAACGTGTCGAAACATCTATGCCGCGCCTATTGGCATTGGCACAGGGCGGCACAGCAGTCGGGACGGGACTGAACGCCAAACCCGGGTTTGCAGAAAAATTTGCTTCAGAAGTTGCTGATTTCACCGGTCTTAGTTTTGCGACTGCAGAGAATAAATTTGAAGCCTTGGCAGCTCATGATGCTTTTGTTGAAATGTCCGGCATGTTAAACACGATTGCCGCCTCCTTGAATAAGATTGCCAATGATATTCGGTTACTCGGTTCAGGTCCTCGTTCGGGGCTTGGAGAGTTAAGCTTACCGGAAAATGAACCGGGTTCATCCATCATGCCGGGTAAAGTCAATCCCACGCAATGCGAAGCACTCACTATGGTATGCGCACAAGTCATGGGCAATCACACAGCTATCACGATTGCAGGCGCACAAGGGCATATGGAGCTTAATGTCTTTAAACCCGTCATGGCGTATAATTTATTACAATCAATGCGTCTAATAGGTGATGCCGCAGTGAGCTTTACGGATAATTGTGTTGTCGGCATTGAGGCAAATGAAACCAATATCGAACAGTTGATGCAGCGCTCACTCATGCTGGTTACAGCTCTGGCACCCAAAATAGGCTATGACAATGCCACAACTGTTGCCAAAACTGCCCATAAGAATGGTACGACACTTCGTGAAGAAGCTGTAGGCCTCGGTTTTGTAACAGAAGCCGAATTTGATGAGATTGTTCGTCCCGAAGACATGATTGCACCAAAATAGGGTGTTTGTCGGTGGAGGCCTGTCATGGATAAACCCCGAAAACGCTCCATTACCATTGCAGGTCATGCAACCAGCATCTCACTGGAGGCGCCTTTTTGGGATGCCTTAAAGGAAATTGCCACTCACCAAAAAATATCGCCGCAAGATTTAATCGCTGAAATAGACAACACCAAACGTATGGCCTCACTCTCCTCGGCAATCCGTGTGTATATTTTGTCATGGTATCAAGATAATACCTAGGATACTTAAAAGCAGGGTGAAAAGCCCTATGTTCGTGTTATATTCTTATAAAGAATCACGGAAATAACATGGTTTCAGACCCTTTCGATTTAGGCGCGGATGATGTGAATGACAACACAGCATCACATGCCCCAGAACCTGCCCTCCCCGGTCATTCAGACACAATGCCTGAATATGCCGCAAGGGATGGAGAAGCCTTAAGCTTGTCGCAACGCGCCGCCGCTCGCATGCCTTTAGATGCCGGAAATGGCGTTAATAGTGAACTTGCTCAAAGCATGGAAGATATGAACCCTGAACAGCGGGAGGCGGTCCTTGCACCGGACGGTCCTTTGCTAGTGCTTGCCGGGGCGGGGACAGGGAAAACACGCGTTCTAACGACCCGTATTGCACATAAAATTTCCACTAAACAGGCATGGCCAAGCCAATTTCTCGCTGTAACCTTTACTAATAAATCGGCGCGAGAAATGAAAGACAGAATTAGTGGTCTGGTTGGTGAACAAGTTGAAGGCATGCCGTGGCTCGGCACATTCCACTCTATCTCAGCAAAGATACTTCGGCGTCATGCAGAACTGGTCGGACTGAGGCCGGATTTCACAATTCTGGATACTGATGACCAGATTCGACTACTGCGACAGCTCATTAAGTCCGAAAATATTGATGATAAACGCTGGCCTGCCAGACAACTGGCATTTCTCGTTGACCGATGGAAAAACAGAGGCTGGCAACCGCATCAAGTTCCTGCAGGGGAAGCTGGAAGTTTTGCCGATGGCGCTGCCGGGAAGCTCTATGAAAACTATCAAAACCGCCTGAAAATTCTCAATGCAGTGGATTTTGGTGATTTATTGCTTGAATGTCTGCGCTTGTTTCAAGAAAACAACGAAATCCTGCAAGAATATCAGGATCGCTTCCGTCATATGCTTGTTGATGAATATCAGGACACCAATGCCGTCCAATATTTATGGCTCCGACTCTTAGCGCAGAAACATCATAATATTTGTTGTGTCGGGGACGACGACCAGTCCATTTATGGATGGCGGGGCGCAGAAGTTGATAATATTTTGAGATTTGAAAAAGACTTTCCCGGCGCCGGCATTATTCGACTGGAACGTAATTATCGCTCCACTCCGCATATTCTTGGAGCGGCCTCAGGTCTTATTGAGGCAAACAAAAATAGACTTGGTAAAACCTTGTGGACACAAGAAAATGCCGGAGACAAAGTCAGACTTCGCGGGAGTTGGGATGGTGAAGAGGAAGCGCGTGTCACAGCAGATGACATCGAGGCTCTTCAAAGAAAAGGGCACAATCTGAATGAAGTCGCAATTCTTGTGCGCGCCTCATTCCAAATGCGAGAATTTGAAGATCGCTTCATGCAACTCGGTCTGCCTTACCGGGTTATTGGTGGCCCGCGCTTTTATGAACGCGCTGAAATCAGAGATGCCAATGCCTATTTGAGGCTCATTGCCCAGCCTGATGATGATTTGGCATTTGAAAGAATATGTAACAAACCTCGCCGTGGGCTCGGCGATGTCGCGCTACAAAATATTCATGGCACGGCGCGCCAAAATTCAATTTCTCTCATGCGTGCCGCTAGAATTTTAATCGACTCAGATGAGTTAAAACCTGCTGCCCGAAGATCTCTATCTGGATTTGTTGCCTCTATTGACCGCTGGCGTAATCAAAAAGATAGCGTCCCGCATAATGAGTTGGCACAAATCGTCCTTGATGAAAGTGGTTACACGCAGATGTGGATGGATGACAAGTCTCCTGAAGCACCCGGTAAACTGGACAACCTGAAAGAACTTATCAGGTTTATGGATGATTTCGGATCGCTCAATGCTTATCTTGAGCATATCTCGCTCATTATGGATGCGGAAACAAACGACAGTGAAGAAAAAGTATCTTTAATGACACTTCATGCCGCTAAAGGCATGGAGTTTCTTACTGTATTCCTGCCCGGATGGGAGGAAGGATTATTCCCGCATCAAAGAAGTCTTGATGAAACGGGTGATAGAGGCCTCGAAGAAGAAAGACGCCTTGCTTATGTTGGCATCACACGTGCTAAAGAAAATATAACAATTTCTTTCGCCGGTAACCGACGCATTCATGGGCAATGGCAGGCAGCCATTCCGTCAAGGTTTATTGATGAACTCCCGGAAGAACATGTTGAACCTTTAGATGCTGACGTTGGATATAATCAAAACCAGAGGTTTCAAGACAATTCACAGAGCCAATTCGTGGACCATTCTAGTAGCGATACTTATTCGAGCCCGGGTTGGCAACGGATGCAACGTAACCGTGCGGCTCGTGAGCAAAATAAAACCATTAATGTTAAAGTCCAAAATACGTCATCCGCACATAGCACTTTTAAAATTGGTGAACGCGTGTTTCATCAGAAATTCGGGTATGGCAAAATTGGAGAAATGGACGGTAATAAGCTGACCGTTCATTTCGAGAAAGCCGGAACCAAAAAGGTTATTGATAGCTTCCTCGAACAAGTCTGACAGATATATAAAATATGCAGATTTGGAAAGTAATCCTAACAACCAATAATGTAGACGCTGCTGAGGAAAGTCTCTCTCATGCCGGGGCAGGCGCTGTCTTTATAACCGCTTCCGGCAACCAGACGCATATTGAGGCTTATTTTCATACGCAACCTGATTTAAACTATTTGGAAGAAATCCTTCCCCTCCATCAAAACCTCACAACCGAAATTTTGCCTCCACTGGATTGGGTAAGCCACAGTCAAACCGGCCTACCTGTTATTAATCAGCCCCCATTTTTTATTTTTGAAAAGCAAAACCGGCCTGAACACCCGAATGGATTAATAAATATTGAGTTACATGCAGGTCGCGCATTTGGGTCAGGTCATCACGAAACGACTCGTGGCTGTTTGATTATGCTGGATAAATTATTAAAGCGCACAAACCCTAAACATATACTCGACCTTGGTTGCGGCAGCGGTATTCTTGCAATTGCACTGGCAAAGGCCACACACCGAAAGATACAGGCCAGTGATATTGATACTGAAGCAGTCGCCATGACGCTTAAAAATAGCGGCCTTAATCATGTAAGGCAGCTTGTTCAAGTATATGAAAGTGATGGATTCAATCGACTAGAAAAAGACCACAAGCCCTATGATCTGATAGTCGCGAATATTTTGACAGGCACTCTAAAAAGGCTTGCCAATGACTTAACAAAAAATTTATCACCACCCCAATATCCGAACACAGGCGGTAATCTGGTTCTTTCAGGCATATTAAATACACAGCAACAACAAATTGTATCCACCATGAGACAATTTGGCCTGCGTCTACAAGAAAAAGTTATATTAGAAGAATGGACGACCTTATGCTTTCGGAGATAAGCTCACATCATGCTTCAAAACTTTGATAACAACGCCCAGCCGGATCAAGCAGCCTCAAGAATGGCGCTTGTGCGTCTTGAAATGGACAAAGCAGGTGTCGACGGTTTTATTGTCCCACGTGAAGATGAATTTATGGGGGAATATGTTCCAGCTTGCGGTGAAAGACTTAAATGGCTCACCGGTTTTGGCGGGTCAGCAGGTGTTGCTATTATTCTCAAAAATCAAGCCGCTTTATTTCTGGATGGGCGTTACACTTTAGAAGCTGAAAACTATATTGATACGGAAAGTCTGACCATTATTCCTATCATGCAGGTGTCTATTCATTCATGGCTCACAGAGAACCTGAATAAAGGCAGTAATGTTGCATATGACCCTAAACTTCACAGCATCTCACAGATTAAAAAGCTCTCAGCAGGTCTTGATAAACAAGAAATCACCCTGACACCGCTGGAAGAAAATCCAATAGATACGTTATGGTCTGAACGCCCTGCTCCACCGGATGGCAGTATTCACCCACATACCGACATCTTTGCCGGACAGAGTAGCTCAGATAAGCGGAAGGATATTTCAGCAAAATTAGTAGCTGAACAAGCAGACGCTTTGCTTATTACCCAACCAGAAAATAGTGCATGGCTTTTGAATATTCGTGGAGAAGATGTCCCTCGCACTCCCTTCGCTTTAAGTTTTTGTATTTTAAAGGAAGATAAATCAGTAGCATGGTTTATAGATCCTGACAGATTATCGAGCGACCTTGAGGCGCACCTTGAAGATAATGTGGAGATTATCCGCCCGGAGGATATGAAAACATATCTAGAGAATATGACAGGCAAAGTATTGGTTGACCCCTCTCATACACCGCAATATTTCAAAAATATTTTGCAAGACAAAGTTGTCGAAGGCAAAGACCCCTGTAATTTGAAAAAAGCCTGTAAGAACCCGGTGGAAATTGAAGGGGCAAAAGCGGCTCATATCCGCGACGGAGCTGCTTTATGCAAATTCTTACACTGGCTAGACATTACGGCACCTGCCGGCAATGTTTCAGAGGTTGATGCCGTCAGCTATCTAGAACAATGTCGACAAGAGACAGGTAAGCTCAAGGATTTAAGCTTTGACACAATCTCCGGCAGTGGACCTAACGGAGCAATTGTTCATTACCGCGTCAATAATGAAAGCAACCGTACTTTACAGGCTGGAGAATTATATCTTGTCGATAGCGGCGGACAATATCTAGATGGTACGACAGATGTTACGCGGACAGTATTCATTAATGGGGCATCGCCCCCCGACATGGCAATTGAGGCATTTACCCGTGTTTTAAAAGGTCATATCGCGCTGGCAACAGCTCGTTTCCCGGAAAACACGGATGGTGTGGCACTTGATGCACTAGCGAGAGCGCCTCTATGGGCCGGTGGGATGGATTTTGACCATGGCACAGGTCATGGCGTTGGAAGTTATTTATCTGTCCATGAGGGGCCACAACGCATTTCTAAAGGCGGCACTCAACCGTTAATGCCCGGCATGATTGTTTCCAATGAACCCGGATTTTATCAAAAAGGTGAATTTGGTATCCGAATTGAAAATTTGCAATTTGTGACCCCTGCTGAAAAAATTAATAGCGGACATCGTCCAATGATGGGGTTTGAAGTTCTGACCCTCGCACCGATTGACAAAAGACTGATAAATGCAGATATGCTGGTTACCCAAGAATTGGAATGGCTCAATAACTATCACAAGCAAGTCCTGGACACCCTATCCCCCCTATTAGAGGCCGATACACTTTCATGGCTCCAACAAAGTTGTGCGCCACTATAGCCCCTAACATGACTACCTAAAGTTTAAAAAACTTTGTCACTATCTTAAGTTGTTAGTATCCACCTATATATACCTGCTATGGATGATAAATAATAAGGGGTGATAAACACTCCAAAAGAAACAAAATGAATAAAAAAATAATAAAAAAGAGCGTCCTTAGAAATAAGCTGCGCTCACTGCCTGAATTCAAATATGATATTGAAACTTCGGTCCAATTTCTGATGTCGCACGCCAAGCAAAGACAATTTGTTTCATTCATTGAGTTTAACAGGTTTTATAAAATCCCTGATCAGGACTGGCCCTTGGTCTACCCGTTGCTCTACAGACATCTTAATCTTGTATTGAAATATTGTTATGAGAATAATTTACCGCCTTTAAGTGTTCTTGTTGTTGCCAAGGACATGAAAAATACCGGGAAAATGACACAGAGACAAATTACACGCCTTAGTAAAGCATTCGTCAGATATGGGGACAGATCGACACGAGACTCATGTGAGGTACAAGATATGAATGACCTTCACAAATTACAAAAATTATGTTTTGAAAATGCTGTGGAAGATAAGGTCAAACCCAAACATAAAGCAGATATATTTGCCGAGGGTGTCAGGTAATAGCGGCTATTTCCAACCACTCATCTTCTGTCATGGTTTCAACACCAAGCTCTTCTGCTTTTTTAAGTTTTGAACCCGCACTTTCACCCGCCACCAAAATATCAGTCTTATCTGATACAGATCCAGAAACTTTGGCACCCATCATCTCAGCCCGAGCTTTAGCTTCGGCGCGAGTCATTCGTGTAAGTGTTCCGGTGAAAACAATAATTTTACCTGATATAGGGGTGTTGTTTTCAGCTTCTGGAAGTGAGACAGGAGCCACCCCAAAATCTATTAACCCATTAATAATATCAAGATTATGGGGTTCCGCAAAAAAAGTCAGTAAAGACACCATCATGGTGTCCCCTACTCCATCTATAGATGCCAACTCTTCTTTACTCACTTCATCACCATCACACATGGAAAGAATAGCATCTCTAAATCCTTCAAGTGTTTTATAGCGCCGAGCTAACAAGCGCGCAGTTGTTTCACCTACATGGCGGATACCCAGCGCAAATAGAAAGCGATCAAGATCCGGCTTTTTGGCTTGTTCAATAGCTCTAAATAACTTAGTCAGGCTGTCTTTTAATTGCCCTTTGTTTTTTCCTGATGTGTAAAGCCAAATTTCGGGTGCCTCATCCGCCTTTTGATACAACTTGAAGATATCGACAGGCGTTTTGAGCAAATCATTCGCCCAAAATTCATCAATTTGTTTATCCCCTAGACCGTCAATATCCAGAGCCGACCGGGAAACAAAATGCTTTAATCTTTCCTTAGCTTGCGCAGGACAACTTAACCCGCCTGAACAACGCTTGACGGCATCTTGCTCACCATCTGCACGTATCTCATGAAAAGCCTGTGCCCCGCATTCAGGACAATTGTCCGGGAAATGGAAGGCTTGCTGCGCTCCCTCCCTTTTATCAATGAGCACCTCAATAATCTGAGGGATAACATCACCGGCTCGTTGCACAACCACAAAGTCATTAAGACGAACATCAAGTCGTTTAATTTCATCGGCATTATGAAGGGTTGCGTTGGATACTTCCACGCCACCAACCGTGACTTTTTTAAGCTTGGCGACAGGCGTAAGAGCACCTGTTCGCCCAACCTGAATATCAATATCCAAAAGTTGCGTAATTGCTTTTTCTGCAGGAAATTTGTGAGCAATCGCCCAACGCGGTGCGCGAGACACAAACCCGAGCCGACTTTGCCAATCCAAACGGTCAATTTTATAAACCATTCCATCAATGTCATAGCCAAGTAAGGAACGACGTTCCTCAATATCGCGCCAATGATTATTTAAAGCAGTAACATCTTTAAAAAGATTAAAATCCGGGTTTACAGTAAATCCCCACATATCAAAGCAGGCCATCATGCCGGATTGCGTATCTGCCGGCATATCGGATATCTCTCCCCACGTATAAGCAAAGAACTTCAATGGGCGATCGGCGGTAATTTTTGAAACCAATTGACGCAGGCTACCTGCCGCTGCATTGCGGGGGTTGGCAAAAGTTTTAAGCCCTTTTTCAGATTGCTGACGATTAAGAGCTTTAAAGTCATCATGTGCCATATAGACCTCGCCACGAATTTCAACAATATCCGGCACGCCTTTGGGGAGTGTTATTGGAACATCCTTCAATGTCTTGAGATTCTCAGTAATGTCCTCTCCAATTTGACCGTCTCCACGTGTAGCACCACTGATGAAAACACCATTCTCATAACGTAAACTGGCAGAGAGACCATCAATTTTGGGTTCGGATGTATAAGTAATAGTTTCAGCATCATCTAGACTTAAGAAACGTCTTATGCGTGTGTCAAAGTCTTCTAAATCCTGCAAATCAAATGCATTACCTAATGAAAGCATAGGAACTGAATGTTGAATTTTTCCAAATCCACTTTCGGGCGTCACACCAACTTTGTCACTTGGACTATCCTGACGTTTTAAATTGGGAAAGCGCTCTTCAATCGCCTCATTTCTTTGACGTAAAGCATCATAATCGGCATCTGAAATAACAGGGTCATCATTTTGATAATAGGCAACATCATGCCAGGCCATTTCCTCGGCGAGCGCCTTTAGTTCTTCAGCAGCCTGCTCACTTGTAAGCACATCAACTAAGACAGTTCGCCATTTCATAACTGCCCACCAAGCAATCGAACAGCGGCAGCACGCGCTTCTTCAGTCACCAATGCACCAGAAAGCATACGAGCTATTTCCTCTTCTCTACTTTGGGTGGAAAGCTCATCAACGCGGGTCATAGTATTGTCACCATCAACAGATTTACTGATTAACCATTGATGATTACCACAAGCCGCAACTTGAGGAGAATGGGTTACTACAAGCACCTGACCGCTTTCGGCCAGTAATTTTAATCGACTGCCAACAGCCTCAGCCACAGCACCGCCAACACCCGCATCTACTTCGTCAAAAACCATAGTCAACGGGTCACTTGCCTCAGCCAACGCAACCTTAAGAGCCAACATAAAACGTGCGAGTTCCCCACCTGAAGCAATTTTAGATATTGGGCCAGACGGCATACCCGGATTGGTGCTCGCCATAAACTGAACACTATCAATTCCGGAAGCCGAACCCGTTGACGGTTCAACATGTGTAAATGCTGTTTGAAAACCACCCCCATTTAATTTGAGGGGTTCAAGCTCTTTCATAACAGTCTTATCGAGTTTTTCAGCCGCATCCAGTCGGGTTTTAGAAATACTCAGGGCCATAACTTTATACTCACTAAAGGCTTGGGTAACATTTTTCCGGAGTTCCTCCAGCCTGTCAGCTCCGCTTTTGATATCATCAAGTTGTTGCTGAAGCATGGCCTTAGTTGCCGGTAATTGGTCAACTTGAACACCGTGCTTGCGTGCCAATGCTTTTAATCCAAAAAGCCTTTCCTCAACCTGCTCCAACCTTTGAGGGTCATAAACCATGTCCCGTGAAGCATCGTGCAATTGGGTCTGGGCTTCATCTGACTCAATTACCGCCCTCTCTAGCGCAGTAATAGTTGTATCAAGACGCCCTGCGGCCTGATCTGCAATTTTCTCTAATTGACGAAGCGCGCCGTTAAGTGCTGAATGGAGAGCCTTGTCACCCTCCAAAAGAGCCAAAGCTTCCGCAATATACCCGGCTATCTTTTCTGAATTCATCAAAAGTGTACGCTCGTCCGAGAGTTTTTCTTCCTCACCTTCTTTTGGATCAAGTTTTTCAAGCTCTTCAAGACTGTAACGTAAAAAATCTTCCTCTGCTGCCGCGCGTTCACTGGCGTTTTTATAAAGTTCTAGCTGTTCTTCGCATTCCTTTAGATGGACATATTTTTCTTTAAGTTGGTGAACTTTGTCTTGATGCCCGGCATAGGAGTCAATCAGTGATAATTGAACTGGTCCATCCGTCAGAGATTGACTTTCATTTTGACCATGGATTTCAACCAAAGCGGAGCCAACGGTTTTAAGCAAATTAACACTTACTGGCGTATCATTAATGAATGCCCGCGAGCGCCCATCTTTACTCTGTACACGGCGCAGAATAATTTGCCCCTCATAAGGTATGTCGTGTTCCTGCATAATTTGGGTAACCAGCTGATCTTCAGCAATATCAAAAGCGGCTATAACGGTTCCTTGGTCTGCACCACTTCTAACCAAGCCGGCATCACCGCGTGCTCCTGTTGCCAAAGCCAAAGCATCCAGCAAAATGGATTTTCCTGCACCCGTCTCGCCTGTTAACGTGCATAGACCCGCCCGCCAGGTCAGATCCAGCTTTTCAATCAAGACGATATTGCGTATGGAAAGATTTACCAGCATCAACTCTGAGCGCCCACGCTAGAAAATTGATTGCCAGAATTTTCTAAACCAGGAGGTTTCTTCTTCTTCAGGGCTGAAATCCCGGTCTACAAGCATTCGGTAACTATCTTTATACCACTCACTATTAGGGTAATTATAGCCGAGCACTGCAGCCGTTGAACGTGCCTCGGACTCAATGCCCAATGTCAGATATATCTCGGTTAGGCGATGCAATGCCTCTTCCACATGTGAGGTAGTTTGGTATTTCAAGAGGACATTTCTAAATCGCTTAGAGGCAGCAATATAAAATTGATTTTTCATGTAGAAACGTCCCACCTCCATCTCCTTACCTGCAAGATGGTCATAGGTTAAATCCAGCTTCAAAGTTGCATCACGCGCATAATCAGTTTCAGGGTATCGTCTTATAACATCACGGAGAGCCTGTACCGCAAGTTCAGTATTTTTTTGATCTCTGGAAACGTCTGAGATTTGCTCATAATAACATTGGGCTATCAAATAATAAGCATAAGGTGCGTTTTTGTTACCTGGGTGGAGTGCCAAAAACCGACGTGAAGTTAATACGGCATCAGAATATTTATTTTGCTGGTAGTAAGAATAAGCCGACATCAACATCGCCCTACGGGCCCATATTGAATAAGGATGCTGGCGTTCCACTTCGTCAAATTCAAGCGCAGCTCGACGGAAGTTTCTATTTTTTAATGAGTCAAATGCTTGATTGTAAATCTCTTCAACAGACCGTTCGACATATTCAGGCTCATCAATGGTAGACGAACAAGCAACCAATGTGAGCATAACAAGGAGCAGGGAAAGACGTGAAAGCATTTGTGAAATCATAATTCTCAATTATCGCATTATTTTGAATCGCAAGCATGACTTTGAAGGCATTTCATACCGAAAGCAAGCCTTTGAGACCTTTATAGAATAAAATTCTCGTAATGAGAAATGGACTTTAGTTTAAGGAGATTTAAGCTTTGAAAAACTAAAAAGTAAATAATTTCAATTAATTACTCAGCAGCAACAACTTTTACAGTGGCACAATCTTCAGGAGTGATAATCTCAAACGCATCGTCATTGCTGAAAAGAGATGAGAGGAGTTTGTAATGCAAGGCATGCCCTGACTTATAAGCATTATAACGACCCAAAATGCGAACTCCTGCGAGATAAAGGTCACCCACAGCATCAAGAATTTTGTGACGGATAAACTCATCAGAAAATCTGAGGCCTTCATCATTGAGAACACGGTCGCCATCAATCACCACAGCATTATCCAGAGAACCACCAAGAGCTAGACCTGCAGCATGCATGGCCTGAACATCCTTAAGCATACCAAAGGTACGTGCGTTACAAATCTGGTCGCGGAAATTATCCCCAGAGAGGATAAATTCACTCTTTTGTATGCCTATAACAGGGTTATCGAAATCAATTTGAGCTTCATAAACGCTTTCATCATCCGGCAGAAGCTCACAGAACTTATCACCATCTTCAACACGAACGGGCTTTGTTATACGAAGCATACGTCTGAGTTCTGGTAAATCTTGAAGACCGACATTTTCAATGAGTTTTACAAATTCGCAGGAACTGCCATCCAGAACGGGGACTTCAGCACCATCAATTTCTATAATCGCATTATCTACGCCCATACCAGCAAGAGCAGCCATTAAGTGTTCAATTGTTCCTACAGTATGACCGAATTGATTACCGATTGTTGTACAGAAAGTAACCTGACAGACCTGACCAAAAAGTGCTGGAATTACAGACTCTTCGGGGTTTTCAACATCGGTTCTCACAAAAATAACACCCGTATTAGCAGGTGCAGGGCGGATGATGATTTTGACATCAGCACCGGAATGAAGACCGGTACCAGCACAGGATACCGATGAAAGAAGGGTTGTCTGATAGCGCCCTTCTGCTGGCGCGAGACGAGCAAACGGCACAGCGTCAAACTGTTCATGTATCTGAGCGACTGATACGGGAGGAGGTGCCATTTAAATGTTAACCCTTTAAGATTTCCGGTTATACCGAATAAGATTTTATTTCTTCTGATGTATCTAAAAAACTCACTGGGCATACATCACGTATTATTAATTATTAAAGGACTATCGTCATTGCAAATAACATATTGTTTCGATTTGTTACTTAGTTTCAGAAAGTTACCACCCTATGAGGCTCTGAATGGATCCTCACAGAAAACCTCATAGGGTGGATAAGATTAATCCTGCCGGCGGAGAAAGGCAGGAATATCCAGTTGTGCGTCTTCATAACCGGAAATCATGTTAGATTGCATGCTCGTTTGAACCATTGGTGGCTCAGGAGCATATGTCGGTTCTGCAGTTACCTGAAGCCCGCTTTGATCAGTTTCGCGGGGTGTGGGAATTGCTTCCTCAGGCGGCACAACAGGATCATCAACTTCAATATCCACTTGATTATCAATAGGTTCCTGCATGCGTTCGCTAGGCCCCTCATGAGTCACAACAGAGTCGAATAAATTATTGATATCCGTCGCATCAGAAGACTCGCTGACATCTCCATTTTCTGCAATACCTGTATCGGCAAGATCAGTCTCTTGAACAGGTGTCGGAATCTGTTGAGTCTCAACTGGCAAAGCTTCTTCTTTAGGATTTAGAAGCACAGATGTTTCTTCATCATTCTTTCGTCCCCCTAAAACGCGCTCGAGGAAACCTCTTGAGCGTTTACGATGTCGTGTAACGCTTGGCTCTTCTGGTTTTGGAACCAAGAAAGACGGCACAGATGCTTTTTCCTGCACCTCCTCATCCATTTGTTCAGCTACTGGTTCAGAAGGTTCGTCAATTTCCAGAATTTCAACATCATCATCTTTGACCAAGACATCATCAGCAGTCATTGATGCTTCATGAGGATTTGGTGAAGCCGCAGCCTCTGGGCGTTCCATAGGTACAACGCGGGGGCCGCGCTGCACGCTTTCATCGGCATCAATTCCTGTCGCAACAACAGAAACACGGATAACACCGGCAAGAGCGTCATCATAAATTGCCCCGATTATAATATTCGCATCGGTAGCAACTTCGCGCTTAATGCGGTTAGCGGCTTCATCAACTTCATAGAGCGTCATATCCTGTCCGCCGGTGATGTTAATAAGCACCCCGCTTGCACCCTGCATTGAGTCATCTTCTAGAAGTGGGTTTGCTATTGCCGCTTCAGCAGCTTCAAGAGCTCGGTTAGGGCCTTCTGCCTCACCTGTTCCCATCATTGCTTTACCCATCTCATTCATGACCATACGGACGTCAGCAAAATCAAGATTAATCAAACCAGGCTTGGTCATTAAATCCGTTACACTGGCAACGCCTGAATGAAGTACCTCATCTGCAATTGCAAAGGCTTCAACAAAGCCGGTTTGCTCATTAGCTACTCTGAAGAGATTCTGGTTTGGAATAATAATCAGCGTATCCACTTCTTTTGAAAGCGCATTAATGCCGGTATCTGCTGAACGCATCCGGCGCGGCCCTTCAAATTCGAACGGTTTGGTAACAACACCAATAGTGAGAATACCCTGCTCGCGACACGCGCGAGCAATTACAGCCGCAGCACCGGTTCCGGTGCCACCACCCATACCGGCTGTCACAAACGCCATATGCGCGCCTTGAATTTGATCAACAATCTCTGCCATCGCTTCTTCAGCAGCGGCACGTCCCACTTCGGGGTCAGAGCCTGCACCAAGACCTTCTGTAAGCTGAGCGCCAATTTGAATACGGCGATCAGCCTTACTATTTGCGAGAGCCTGGGCATCAGTATTGGCAACAACAAAATCAACACCCTCAAGACCTGCTGTAATCATATTATTTACAGCGTTACCACCTGCGCCACCGACACCAATGACGGTAATGCAAGGTTTCAGTTCCCTTTTTGGAGGGACAGTCAGTTGGATACTCATGATTTTCTCCTTTCTTTCGAAAACCCATCGGGAGTCGAAATAGCGCAATCAGGCCCTTCAGTAATATACACTGTGAGATCCATGACCTGAAGCATTTGTGTTCGGCAATAATCCGCCGAACGGGACAAACCGAGACCGGTTTGAGTGAGTGAAGAGACAATATTCATCCGCAATCTCTCCATATTAAAAATTCCTTTTGAGCCATTTACCGGCTTTTCCAAAAAATGATGGTAGGTGTGGCGTCATCGGCAGCATGTCATTTGAACGCCGCTTTTTATATGCAATCAGACCGGCGCAACTTGAGAAAGCTGGTCCAGCAGATGCTTCGGGAAGCCCGGAAAGCCTTATAGGCCGGCCCATACGGACTTGCCGTTCAATCATATGTTGGGCAAGTTCACGTGCGCCTGTAAGCATGGCGCCACCCCCTGTCAGAACAGCTCTGGGGCAGTGAGACTTGTTAATCCCGCTTCTGTTAAGATTGGCGAGAAGCATTTCAAATGTTTCCTCAATACGAGGACGGATAATGCGGCTAATGTCGGAACGCTGAATTTTATGCAGTCCTTCCTCGCCACTTTCACCAATCAATGGGACATCAAATTGTTCATCATTTTCAATCGTTTCACTCAAAGCTGAGCCATAAAGAGTTTTGATTCGTTCAGCCGTCGCCAACGAAACGCCCAGTCCTTGTGCGATATCGGCGGTGATATGGTTCCCGCCAACAGCAATTGACCCTGTAAAAACAGGTGCGCCACTATGGAACACCGTGAAACCTGTCGTGCCGCCACCCATATCTATCGACAAAGAGCCAAGCTCCATTTCATCTTCAACCAAACACGCGAGAGCACTCGCATAGGGTGTGGCAACTAACGTATCAACCTTGAGGTGACATTTTTCGATGCACGCAAGTAGGTTTCTCACAGGGCCAACAGGTGAGGTAATTGCATGGGCATTAACCAGCAGCTTTTCACCAAAAAGCCCACGCGGGTCATCAACATTGAAACTGTCATCCACAGTATAGCTGACAGGAATAGCATGAAGCACTTCAACCTCAGGAGATTGGCATTTATCACGCGCAAAAAGGAGGGCTTGTCCCATATGCTGATCATTCACTGCAAGGCCGTTTAGATTGAGGCTGATTTTGTAAGAGGAGCTTGCCAATTTAGGTGACGTAACACCAACCACGACTTTTTTGACGATCATATTCGCCATGCGCTCTGCTGCATCTATCGCTTTACGGATGCTTTTTTCTGCGGCTTCCATATCCACAACAACACCACCGCGAAGACCTCTTGATACCTGATGTCCAACACCAATAATTCGCATAGCAGTTTTGCCGCTATCCTCATCAATAATTTTCTGAGCGATAAAGCAACTCACTTTACTTGTCCCAATATCCAAAGCAGCAATCACGCCACTTCGGTAATCAGTGTCCCTGTAGACACTGGCATCTTTTTGAGCTGTGAAAGGCGAAACAGGAATATTCATGTATTATTCCTTTTTCTGAACAGCGATGTGACCGGCAATGGGCGGGCACGCAAAACAACACGATCCGGCAAACGCAAATCTATGACGCGCCCCTTCATGGCTAGAACCTTTTTATCGCGCTCCATATCCATAAGAAGGTTAAGTGCATTTTTTGCTTTTT
>CEOK01121626.1_pt1 | contig 21317 bp, 16 predicted proteins | sample 427001 | NCBI WGS metagenome assembly CEOK01 (sample SAMEA2591108, study PRJEB7988) | marine metagenome | isolation source: saline water (ENVO:00002010), including | reverse complement strand
TTTCTAAATTTGATTTACTTCAATTATGTGAATCTGATAAAAAAATATGTTATATAGTATTGTCAAATATTTGTTCAATTATTACTGATAATTTAATTAATGCCAATGCAAATATTTTAAAATTAACTACTGCTTTTAGTTTAATACTTGATAAATAGTTTTAAGTAATGCCTAACGAAATAAACATTCCTAAAATCTACAGTCCTTTGGATGTAGAAAAAAAATGGTATAAACATTGGATTCAAAAGAAATATTTTGATGCTAAAGTAGATAAAAATAAAAAACCATATACAATTGTAATTCCACCGCCAAATATAACAGGAAGTCTTACAATTGGTCATGTTTTAAATAATACAATTCAGGATGTATTAATTAGAAGATCAAGGATGATGGGTAAAAGTACATGTTGGATTCCTGGCACAGACCATGCTTCTATAGCAACTGAGACTAAAGTAACTAAAATGCTCCTTAAAAAAGGAATTGTTAAAAAAAATATTTCAAGAGAAAAATTTATTGAATATTCTTGGGAATGGAAAAAGCAATATGGCTCTTTAATTACGGAACAATTAAAAAGACTTGGATGTTCATGTGATTGGAAAAGGGAAAGTTTTACATTAAATGAAAAATATTCAAAAGCTGTTCTTCATGCTTTTGTAGATTTGTACAACAAAGGATTAATTTATAGAGGTAATAGATTGGTCAATTGGTGTACAGCAAGTCAATCAGCAATTTCAGATGAAGAGGTCTATTTTAAAGAAATTAATGGTAATTTATGGTACGTAAAATATCCAATTTTAAATAGCAATGAAAAATTAATTGTTGCCACTACGCGACCAGAAACAATTTTAGGTGATACGGCCATTGCTATGAATCCTAATGATAAGAGATTCCTTAATTTTAAAAACAAATATGCAATTGAACCTTTTACTCAAAGAAAAATTCCAATAATAGCTGATAATTATGTAGATAAAAATTTTGGTACTGGTTTGGTAAAAATTACACCAGCACATGATCCAAATGATTTTGAAATATCTAAAAGACATAATCTAGAAATTATTAATATTTTAAATCCTGATGGGACTCTAAATAATAATGTTCCAAAATCTTTTGTTGGTTTAAATATTGAATCAGCTAGAAAAAAAATCGTAGACGAATTAAATAAATTAAATCTTATTTATAAAATTGAACCTTATAAAACCAACATTGGTTTTTCTGAAAGGGGGAATGTTCCAGTTCAACCTTATTTGTCAAAACAATGGTTCATTTCAATGAAAAAGCTTGCTTCTCCTGCTATAAATGTAGTGAAAGATAAACATATAAATTTTTATCCTAAACATTGGGTTAAAACTTACGAACATTGGATGGTTAATATTCAAGATTGGTGTATTAGTAGACAATTATGGTGGGGACATCGAATTCCAGTATGGTACTCAAAAAAGGATAATAATAAACTTCATGTTTCATTAACTCCTCCAAATGATAAAGATAATTGGGTTCAAGATGAGGATGTTCTCGACACTTGGGCAAGTTCATGGTTATGGCCTATGGCTGTTCATGATTGGCCTGAAGATTCTGAAGATCTTGAGTATTTCCATCCTACTGATGATTTAGTAACAGGACCAGATATAATTTTCTTTTGGGTTGCTAGAATGATTATGGCAAGTCTAGAATTCAAAAAAGAAATACCTTTCAAAAATGTCTATTTTACTGGGATGGTTAGAGATATGGACGGAAGAAAAATGAGTAAATCACTGGGGAATTCACCTGACCCAATAAAACTAATTGATGATTACGGTGCAGATGCTATAAGATTTGGAATAATGCTTGTTGCTCCTCAAGGCCAAGATATTTTATTTTCAGAGGAAAGAATAAAACAGGGTAGAAATTTCATGAATAAAATCTGGAACGTAGCTAGATTTTTATCTTTTTATTCTAATGATATTTCAATTCTTTCTGAAGATGAATTAAAAAATAAAAATTTAGATTTATCAGACAAATGGATAATAAATAAGTTAGATTTAACAATTGAAAGCATAAACTCAAACTTTAAAAATTATAAATTTAATGAAATTGCAAAATGTATTTATGAATTTGTTTGGTTTGATTATTGTGATTGGTATATAGAAATTATCAAATCTCGGTTGCAATCAGATGATGTAGAAGAAAAAATAATTGCATTTTCAAATGCTTTAACAATTTTTAATAAAGTATTAAAATTGATGCATCCGTTTTCTCCATTTATAACTGAAGAGTTATGGAATAGATTTAAATTAAAAAACAATGACTTAGATATTGTTATCTCTGATTGGCCACAAATAGGTCAATTTAATTTTGATAAAAAAATTAATAATCAATTTGAAGATTTAAAGAATTTAATCACTAAACTAAGGAATTTAAGATTTGAAATGAATATTCCTTCATCTCAAAAATCCGATTTATTGATAAAAAGTAAAAAATCTTTATTAATTTATAACAACATACAGTTGATAATGGACTTAGGAAATGTAAAAAAAATTGAATTCAATGAGAATATAAAAAGACCAAAACAATCGGCTATGATTATTTATAACTTAGTAGAAATATATATTCCTTTAGACAAGATTGTTAATGTTGAGCAAGAAAAGATACGTATTCAAAATAAAATTGATGGTTTGAAATCACGCTTGGAAGTTATTAATTTAAAAATCAACAATAAAAATTTTATTTCAAAAGCTCCAAAACAAATTATAAAAAAAGAATTAAATAAAGTCAAAGATATTAAAGAAAATCTTATAAAGCTTAACCAAAATATTGATTATCTAAAATGAAGAAAATTTTTTTAAAATTTATTTTTTTATCTATGGTCTGTTTTGCTCAGTCCAATAATGCATTTATTACAATATACAAAGACAACTTTGCACTTATACGTCAACCAATCAATTTTCAATTAAAATCAGGTACTAGTAAAGTTATGTTTTCCAATATTCCCCATGAGACAGATTTTAATTCAATTTTATTATCGATGGATAATGTTACTATTAATTATCAAGAATTTTTTAAAAACAATTTTGGAAGTATTTCATATCTTGATAGCCAAATTGAAAAAAACATTTCTATTACTACACAAGATGGTAAAGAAATTAAAGGTGCTTTAATTAATATTGAAAAAAATTGGTTATCCGTTAAATCAGGTGGTAAAATTAATTTTATTAATATTAATGATATATCATTAATTGAATCTTCGTATAAAAAAAATTATTCATTAACTAATCCAACAATTGAATGGGATGTAACTGTAAGTTCAAATGGTAAATATCAAGGTGAACTAATTTATGTTTCTAATGGATTTAATTGGGTTTCAAATTATCAATTAATTATGGATTCTGATGAATTGAATGCTACTTTAGTTTCAAAGTCAGAAATAAATAATTCAACAAATTTAGATTTTAAAAACTTGAAAGTTAATTTGGTTGAAGGAAATCTTAAATTAAACAATGAAAAAGCTATTGAAGATGATTACGTGATTTATAACATTCCAAAAAATATTTTTTTAAATAAAAATGATAAAGTTGTTACACCATTATTTCCTGAAAAAAAGATAAAATTTAACAGAACATATACATTTGAGAATACTGAATTAATAAAAAAATCAGAACCACTTTTGCTAGAAATTTCTTTTGAAAATGATTCATCTCAAATTAATAATATCATCCCAACTGGAAATTTTAATATTTACCAAAAAAACAAAAATGGTAAAATTTTGTTTAAGGGTGAGAACTTAATTAGTCAAATTGATATAGGCGAAAAAGTAATTTTGAAATCTGGAAGGTCAGAAAATGTATTTGGAAAAAGAGAAATCGTTAATATTGATAAAAAAAAGAAAAGTGAAGAAGTAACTATTTTAATTGAATTAAAAAATAATCGGAATGAGAAAATTAATGTCAAAATTATTGAACATATTTTTGGTAATTGGGTAATAAGAGAACCATCTCATGATTATAGAAAAACTAATTCGAATACAATTGAATTTGATATATCTATAAGTGGTTTAGAAACAGAGGCTATTTCATATACTTATATTAAGGATTGGTTATAAATTCAAAATATGAATGCATAAATCACCTAAAATACAGTCAAAAAAATATTCAATTAAAAGCAATTTAATATCTATAAATAATATTGGATCAAAAAAGATTCAAATTTTCAAATCTCTTGGAATTGAAACACCTCTTGATCTTTTATATTTCTTTCCAAGAAAACATGTTGATAGAACTTCATTTACCAAAATAAAAAACCTTAAAAAAGGAGATTTGGTTTCAATTATTGCTTCTGTTGAAGCATTTGGTTTAAGAAGATCTAAAAAAAGAAATTTTTTTGAATTAATCATTAGTGATAAATCAGGTATCATTAAATGTATTTGGTTTAATGGCTCTAATTATATGAATAAAATTTTTTCTATAGGTGATAAACTTATTGTAAGTGGTAAGGTTGATTTTTTTAAAGGTTATCAACTTATTCATCCTGAATATGATATTATTAATCTACAAGATATGGAACCATTAAATTCAGGTGGAATTATTCCTATATATCCAAGTAATGAGTTATTAAAAAAAGTTGGATTAGAAAGTAGGGGATTAAGAAAAATAATTAGGGAAATTTTATTAAAGTATAATTTTGAAGATCAAGAATTCTTTGAAAAAAAAATAATAAACAAAGAAAACTTATATCCCTTGAACTTAGCATTAAAAAATATTCATTTTTCTAAAAATCTTGATGAATTGAAAAAATCTATCTTTCGATTAAAATTTAACGAACATTTTTACATCCAGTTACTAATGGCCTATAGAAAAGTTAAATTAAAAAACCTCCCAGGAAAGGAGTTTTTATATAAAAAATCTTTAATCAGTCAAATACTTAAAAACATTAAGTTTGAGCTCACAAATGCCCAAAAAAGAACATTAAAAGAAATTTTTAATGATATGATAAAAGCTAAAGTGATGAATAGATTAATTCAGGGTGATGTTGGTTCTGGAAAAACTATTGTTGCAATAATTTCTAGTTATTTAGTAGTTAAGAATAAATCTCAGGTTGCGATAATGGTTCCAACTGAAATTTTAGCTAGACAGCATTTAAGTCAACTTTTAAAATATTTAAAAAATTTAAATGTTTCAGTGGGATTACTAGTAGGAAATTTAAAGAAAAAAAATAGAGTTTCTTTGCTTGATGATATTAAAAATGGAAAAATAGACATCGTTATTGGAACACATGCAATTTTTCAAGAGGATGTAATTTTTAAAAACTTAGGATTAATTGTAATAGATGAACAACAAAGATTTGGAGTTTCTCAAAGAGATAAATTATTTAAAAAAGGAAATAATCCTGATATTTTATCAATGACAGCTACTCCAATACCTAGAAGTCTTGCTATAGCATATCATTCTGATATGGATATTTCCTTAATTGATGAAAAACCAAATTTTCGAAAAAAAATAATCACAAAAGTAATTTCAAATAATCAAATTAATAAAGTTTATGATTTTATTAAAAATAAAATTAAAAATGGCGAACAATGTATTATTGTTTTTCCATTAATAAATGAATCGGAAAAATTAGATTTAAAAGCTGCAATAATTGGGTTTGAAGAATTAAAAAAAATTTTCAATAATTTAAAAGTTGAACTTTTGCATGGTAAAATGGATCAAAGTGAAAAAGAAATAATTATGAATGATTTTTCTAATAATAAAATTAATATTCTAGTTTCAACAACTGTTATTGAAGTTGGAATTGACGTTCCTAATGCAACTGTAATGTTAATAGAAAATTCAGAGAGATTTGGTTTGTCTCAATTGCATCAGCTTAGAGGTAGGATTGGTAGAGGTTCAAAAGAAGGATATTGTATTTTAAATCATACTAATCGAAATGAAAATTCTATAAAACGCATGGAAATTATGGAATCAACTAATGATGGTTTTAAAATATCTGATTATGATTTAAAATTAAGAGGTCCTGGTGAATTTTATGGCGAAATGCAACATGGTTTCCCTAAAATGAAAATTGGTGATATTATTAATGATTTAGAAATTATTAAAAAAGCAAAAGAGGTTGCATCTGAGTTGATTTTTAAGGACCCTGAATTAAAATTAAGAAAGAATAAAAAAATTAGAGCAAATTTTTTTAAAGAATTTAAGAATTATATGAAAGTTGAAAATATTTTATAATGATAAAAATTAAACATTGTTTCCTTTGTGAAAACATTAATTTAAATAAAATTTTTTCTGCTATAGATTATATTGCAACGAAAGAAAAATTTGATATTTTAGAATGCCCAAAATGTGAAATAAGAATTACTTCTCCATTACCTGAAAAAAATCAATTAAAAAAATATTATGAATCAAAAAATTATAGGCCACATAAAAAAAAAACATATTCTCTTATTGATTTACTTTATAATATTATTAGAAAATATATGTTTTTTAAAAAAAGAAAATTGATTGAAAAACATTCTCATTTAAAAAAAGGGAAAATACTTGATATAGGATGTGGAACTGGTGAGTTTGCTTCATTTATGAAGAATTCTGGATGGGATGTTGTTTGTGTTGATTCATCAAATGAAGCAAGAAGTATTGCTATGCAAAGATTCAATTTGAAAGTTTTAAATATTGATCAATTTTTTGATTTAAGGAATATAAGGTTTGATGTTATTACAATGTGGCACACTTTAGAACATGTAGACAAACCAATAGAATATATTAATAAAGTAAATAAAATTTTAAATGACGATGGAAAATTTATTTTTGCTGTACCTAATTATGAATCTTTCGATAGCAAATTTTTTGGTAAGTATTGGGCAGCTAATGATGTCCCCAGACATTTATATCATTATAGTAAAAAAAGTGTTAAAAAAATTTTAAAAAAATCAAATTTGCTTATTTCAAATATAATAGGTTTACCATTTGATGCATATTACGTTTCTTATTTAAGTTCTAGATATAAAAAAACTTCATTATTGAATTCGTTATTAGTTGGTTTTATTTCAAATTTTAAAGCAAAATATACCAATAATATGTATAGTTCATTAATTTACATTGGTAAAAAAAATATGATTGAAAGGGAATAGGGATAATGGTAGATAAAAAAAATGACAAAGAAGATCAACTTCTTATTCAAATAATAACAATGTTTACCCAACAGTCTTGGATTTCAATGGGTAAGCTTAAAAATCCTGTTACAGATAAAACTGAAAGAAAACTAGATGAGGCAAGTTTTTATATTGACGTAATAGAAATGATGAAAAATAAAATGGAAGGAAATTTAAATTCGGAGTTGTCTACTTATATTGAAACAAGTTTAAATAATTTAAAAATAAATTATCTTGAAGAATTAAAAAAAACTACTGTAAAAGAATCAAGTAATGAATTAAAAAATGAAAATAACTCTAAAGAAAAAAATGAAAAAGAAGATATAAATGAAGATAAATAATATAAATTATTTTATATCTGGCTTTGTTTTTTTAATTACTTTTTTAATTTATTTTATAACAATGGCGCCAACTGTCTCTTATTGGGATTGCGGAGAATTTATTGCTACGTCATATATTTTAGGAGTTCCTCATCCGCCGGGTAGCCCGCTTTTTTTAATTATAGGTAGAATATTTTCTTTATTTCCAATAAGCTCTGATATTGCATTTAGAGTTAATATTATTTCCCCAATTGCTAGTGCTCTTTCAGTTATGTTTCTTTATTTGATAGTTGTTCAACTAATTAATATTTATCGAGGAAAAATAAAAAATAATTTTGATCAAATAATTGTTTATGGATCTGCTTTTATAAGTTCTTTAATTTTTGCGTTTACTGATAGTCATTGGTTTAATGCTGTAGAAGCTGAGGTATATTCTTTAAGCACATTATCAACAGCTTTGGTAGCTTGGTTAATCTTACATTGGAATGAAAACTCTGATAAACAAGGACATGAAAGATTTTTGCTTTTAATTTCATATGTTCTAGGTTTGGCAACGGGGATTCACCTTTTAAATTTATTAGCTTTACCATTTATGGGAATGATATTTTATTTTAAAAAATATTCCTTTTCAATTCGTTCATTTTTAATAATGTCATTTATTACTGCAGTAATTTTTATTAGTGTTTATCTAGGTATAATAAAGGGAATTCCAAGAATTGCTTCTTTAATTGGGATTAATGGTTTAATTATCACAATATTTTTTTTATTTCTAATTACAATTTATGTTATTGTGAAAAGAAACAATTTTTTTTCATTTATTTTATCATCTTTACTTTTGGTAATTATTGGTTATTCTACTTATGCAGTTTTATTTATTAGATCAGCACAAGATCCTGCAATAGATGAAAATGATCCAGAAACAGTTGAAAGAGCAATAAAATATTTAGATCGTGAACAATATGGTGAATTATTTACTTTTCCAAGAAGATATGAAAAAGGAACAGTTGGTTCATATCCTCATAAAGTTTCAAAAATAGGCAACCCTTTAGATAATTCTAATTTTTCGAGTTCACAAGACTTTAGATATATGTTCCATGATTTTGAAAAACAATTTTCATTTTTTTGGGATTATCAATTTATAAGAATGTATTTGAGATATTTCTTGTGGCAATTTGCGGGAAGGGGACCTGCAGGCGAAAATTATGTTTCAAATTTTGGAGCTATAGAATCTAGAGCTGAAGATGGTGTGAATTGGTTCCAATTTATTCTTCCATTACCATTTTTAATGGGGATATTTGGAATTTATCATCATTTTAAAAAAGACCCAAAAAGAGCTTGGTCAGTCTTAGCTCTTTTTGTAATGACTGGTTTTGCTTTAATCATCTATTTAAATCAAGATAAGTTTCAACCAAGAGAAAGAGATTATTCTTATGTTGGAAGTTTTTTTGCTTTTTCTGTTTGGATTGGAATATTTTTAGAATCTTTTTTTGATAAATTATTTAAAGTAATCAAACGGAAAAAAATTTCTAACAATATTTTTTATTTTATCTGCAGTACTTTTTTAGTCATTCCATCAGTTATGTTTTCATCAAATTATTGGTCTCATGATAGGTCTGGTAATTTTGTTGCATGGGATTATTCTTACAATATTTTGCAAACATGTGAACCAAATGCTGTTATTTTTACAAATGGTGATAATGATACATTCCCATTGTGGTATTTACAAGAAGTTGAGGGAATTAGGAAAGATGTTACAGTTGCCAATTTAAGTTTACTTAATACAGATTGGTACATAAAACAAATTAAGGATCAAAGAACTGGTGATAACAAAATCATCTCATTTTCTGAAAAGCAAATTGATAATCAAGAGCCAATTGGTATTAATCCTGCCACAGGAAATCCTTTATTACTAAAAGTTGATATATGGAAAGATACTCCAATTTCAATACCAGCAATCAATAATGAAAAGAATCTTGAAGGAAAAGTTTCATGGACTCTAAAACCAACTTTAGGAGCAGGTGGAATTAGGGTTCAAGATCTTATGGTTCTTCATATTATACAAGAATCAAAATGGAAAATTCCAATTTATTTTGCTGTTACAGTTTCCCCGAGTAATAGAATTGGTCTTGAAGATTATTTACAAATGGAAGGTTTAGCTTTTAAATTAAATTCTCACAAAGTTTCTTCAGTTAACTTTGAAAAATTAGAAAAGAATTTAATTTCTGATGTGAATGATTTAGAATGGTATGATAAATATAATACGGGATATAAATACAGAAATCTGAATAATGAAAATGTTTATTTGAACCCAAATATTCAAAAATTACTTCAAAATTATCGTTCTGCTTTTTTACAACTTTCTATGTATAAATATGATCAAATTAATTCTTTAACTAATTTCTCTGAAATTGATGAGTTAAAAGGAAATGTAATTGAAATTCTTGATTACATGTCAACAATAATGCCAGAAAATGTTGTTAAAATAGGTTCACCTGAAATGAAACTTCAAATTGCACAGTTATATCATGGAGTTGGAGATTCTCTAGATCAAAATAAAGCTCGTGATATTTTTAGGGAGTTTCATTCATCAAATAGACCTGAGATAATTGGTTTTTTATTACAAACTTATAATGAATTTAATTACAATGATGATGCAATTGAAGTTCTTGAAAAATGGTTATTAAATAATCCAAATGATCAAACTGCAATATCTCTTCTAAATGAATGGAAGAAAAGAGATTAATATAATAACTAATGAATTTCCATTAGTTTCAATTATTATTCCTCATTTTAATGGTGAGGAAATCTTAGTTGAGTGTTTAAAATCCCTAAAAAAATCTAATTATACAAACTTAGAGATTATTATTGTTGATAATGGTTCAACTGATAATAGTATTGTTATTGCTAGAGAAAAATTTTCTAATATTAAAATTGTTAATAGTAAATATAATATAGGATATGCTGGAGGATGTAATTTAGGTGCTAGAAATGCATCAGGTGATTTTTTATTTTTTTTAAATAATGATACTGTTCAGAAGCCAAATTGTATTTCTGAATTAATTAGTACTTTTATTCAAGATTCTTCAGTTGCTGTAGTCCAACCTAAAATATTAAATTATTTCGATAAGACCAAATTTGATTATGCTGGAGGATGTGGTGGCCATTTGGATATTTTTTGTTTTCCTTTTGTTAAAGGAAGATTATTTCATTTTACTGAAAAAGATTATGGCCAGTATGATGTTGATGATGAAATCTTTTGGGCATCTGGCACAGCTATGATGATAACAAAAAAAGATTTTTTTGATTGTGGAGGATTTGATGAGTTATTTTTTGCTCATCAAGAAGAAATTGATTTACAATGGAAAGTTCATTTAATGAATAAAAAAATTAAAATAAATCCAAATTCAATTATTTATCACAAAAATGCTATGACTTTATCTTCAGGTTCAGTTAAAAAATATTATCTAAACCATAGAAATTCATTGTTAATGATGTTGACTAATTATTCTTTACCAAATCTTTTTTTTATTTTACCAATTAGGGTATTACTTGAGTTTGTAGCACTATTTTATTCATTAATCTTAATCGATTTGAAGCATTTTATAGCAATTTTAAGATCTTTTATTTGGTTAATTTTAAATCCTATAAAAATTTATAAAAGAAGAAAAAGGTTTACTGAAAATCATAAAAGAAATGATATGAAAATAATTTCAAAAATGTATAGAAAAAGTATTGTTTTTGATTTTTTTATTTTAAGAAAAAGAAATTATTTTGATTTAGATATTGCATCTTGATATTTTTTTAGATTGTCAGGGTCAAAAATTAATAATTTATTAAGTATAATTTTTTTGTATTGAAATTCATCATTTAAATTAATAAAGTCTTCAATGTGTCCTTTAAGAAATATTGTTGTATAGTGTTCTCTTGGAAAACGTTTAAAAGTTTTATTTAAATTATTAATCATTTCTGAAAAAGCTAACTCAGCACCATCATAATCATTTTCTTCTATATACGCCATACCATCATAAAAATTAAATTTAGCAAGTCTTGAGTCTCTATATTTTGTTAATAAATCAATTAATTCAAGTCTGTCAGACCAACCTCTTCTATATTGTGAAGACATTCCTCGCATAGCAATTTCTCTGGATTTTTCATAAAATGAAGTTCCTCCAAATTTTTCATAGGTGTCTAATTCACCAGCAATTATAGTTGAACCATAAAATTCTAAAGCACTAGATAATGGTTCAAAAATTACAGGTGAATAATTTATATTTTGTCCAAAACTATAAGGAAATTGAATTGTCTTTGAAAAATATCTTTGATCTATTCCAGTGTTAAATAAAAATTGAGCAGAAAAAAGTCTTTCACTTCCTTTGTCAGCAATACCTTCAAATAGAACTTGTATATCTAAAGGGATTTGAAGATCCTGAATTTCATCACCCCAATTTGTTAAAAGAAAAAAGTTTTTGATTGATTCATTAATATTAGAAGTGATTTGTTTGTCACCTTCTTTTAGCCTTTGATTATCAATTGTTATTTTAACACTCTTGAATTGAGCATTTAAATTGCAAAAATTAAAACAACAGAATAGTATAAAAACTTTTATTAAGATATTTGTTGATTTTTGATTCATATTATTAAAAAACTTTACTTATAATATAATAAATAAAATATTATCGATTTAATCTTCAATTTATTACGTAATTTTCTGATAATTAATAATTCTTAATTTAGAAATATGTCAAATATTAAATCTTTAATTGAAAATAAAAACGATTTTTTTATAATAGATAGTGCAAGAAAACTTTCAAAAAGACTAGATCTTGAAATCTATATTGTTGGTGGATATGTTAGGGATTTATTTACTCAAACAACAAAGGAATCCGACTTAGATTTTATGGTTGTTGGTGATGGAATAAAATTTGCTCAGGAATTTAAAGATTCACTTGGTGGATCAAAATTAGTTAGTTTTTCAAAATTTGGTACAGCCAGATTTATGATAAATAATAAAACTATTGAAGTTGCATCCTCAAGAATTGAAGATTACAAACTAAATTCTCGAAATCCTAAAATTGATAAAACTGATTTATCAACTGATATTTTACGAAGAGATTTCACAATTAACACGCTTGCCGTTTCAGTTAATGATCATGATTTTGGAAATCTATTTGATTTATTTAATGGAATCAAAGATATTAATGATGGTTTGATTAAAACCCCTCTGGACCCTGACAAAACTTTTTCTGATGATCCATTAAGAATTTTGAGAGCAATAAGATTTGCTTCTCAATTAGGATTTGAAATTGATAAAAAAACCAAATTAAGTATTCAATCTAAAGTTGAAAGACTATCCATAGTTTCATCAGAGAGAATTATTTTTGAATTTTTTAAAATTCTTGATTCACCCAAACCTTCCATTGGTTTAGAGCTTTTACAAAAATTATCAGTGATGAAAATAATTTTGCCAGAAATTTCTTCACTTTATGGGATGGAACAAACACCAGAATGGCACCACAAAGATGTTTTTTATCACACTCTTAAAGTTGTAGATAATATTTCAATGAAAACTAACAAAACAAAATTAAGATTTGCAGCATTATTACATGATATAGGTAAGCCTAAAACTAGAAGATTAGATAAAAATAAAGGTTGGACATTCCATGGGCATGATGCTGTTGGTGCGAATATGATTAATTTTTTAAGTAAAAGGTTAAAATTGTCTAAAGAAATGACAGAGTATTTAAAAAAGCTAACTTTGTTGCATTTAAGACCAATTTCATTGGCTAAAAAAGGTGTTTCCGATAGTGCCGTTAGAAGATTGATGGTTGCTGCTGGAGAGGATATTGAAGATCTTATGATACTTTGTAGAGCTGATATAACATCCAAAAATCCTAATTTAGTAAAAAAATATCTTCAAAATTTTGATAAAGTTGAATTAATTATGAATAATGTAAAAGAGAAAGATTCATTTAAAAATTTTCAATCTCCAATAAGGGGAATTCAAATTATGAAAGAATGTAAAATTAATGAAGGAAAGATTGTTGGTTTGATCAAAAAAGATATTGAAAATGCAATTTTAGATGGAGTTATTGAAAATAATTACAAATCGTCCTATGATTATTTTTTAAAAATTAAAGAAAAATATATAAAATAAATGAGAGGAACTTTATAACTTGTAGATAGTATATATATTATTCAGGGAAAAAATGTTAAAAATTTTATTTATTTTCTTATTCTTTTCAATCTCTTTTGCCCAAGAAGTTTTTTCTCTTGAAGATTGTATTAAATTAGGTATTGAAAAAAATCCAAACTTAAAAATATCAAGACTTAATCTTATTAATGCAAAACAAGATAAAAAAAATAGTTTTTCATCAATTTTACCCCAAATAGGTGTTTCTTTCAATAATAATCAACAAGGGTCTTATACTAGCTATCAATATGGTATAAGAGTACCAGAATCAACATATTTTTCAAATTCAATTTATTTAAATCAAAAAATTTATGATGGTGGAAACTGGTGGAATCAAATTTCATTATATGATAAACTTTATAATCAAAGTTATCAAAATACGGAATCCATTAAAAATTTAGTTGTATTAAATATTAAAAAGGCTTTCTTTGAATATTTGAAGAATAAAGAACTTTATGAAGTTTCAAAAAAACAACTAGAATTATCAGAACAACAACTTGAAAGAGTTCAACGTCAATTTGAAGTGGAGGCTGTCGCAAAAACTGATTTATTAAAACAACAAGTTTTATTAGGGCAAGTGAAGGTTCAACTACTAAATCAAAATGCTTCATTATTAAATTCTAGAAAAATTTTAGCACAGACAATTGGTTTTGATAGTAATAAAGAATTTGATGTTATTGATGAAAATCCAAAAAGTAATATAATTGAAGAAACAAAAGAACAACTATGGGATTTTGTTCTAAAAAAAAATCCTGATATAATTCAAAAGAAAAATCAAATAATAATTTCCAAAATTCAAGTAAAAATAGCTAAATCACAATTTTATCCATCAATATCTGCAAATATGGGTTATGGAGGTTCAGCAGATGAATTTGATTTACTTTATTCAGATGTAGATAAATATTGGCAGGGGAATATGGGAATTTCAATTAATTTACCTATTTTTTCTGGAAGACAAAGATCAGTACAAGTTCAAAAATCCAAAATTAATTTAGATATTAGTAATGTAGACTTTGAAAGATATTTATCTCAAACTAAAACAATTTATGAAAATTATTATCAATTATGGTCTAATATTAATCAAACCATTCCTATCTTTATGGAAACAAAAATATCAGCTGAGGAAGATCTTAGATTAGTTCAAGAAAGATATAATTTAGGTGCAGCTACAATTCTTGATTTATTAAATGCTCAAGTTTCATTAATAAGTGCAAATAGTTCATTAGTGAGATCAAATTATGATGAAAAAATTCTTAGAGCTGAGCTTAATGCTTTGGCAAATAGAAATTAATTAAAGGAATATATGGCAAAAAAAAATAGAAGAAGATTAATTATAATTGGCTTAATAATAATACTAATAATCGGTGGTTTTATTTATCGAAACTCTTCAAAAGAAGATAAGCCAATAGAAGTGTTTGTTATTCCAATTGAAGCAAAAACAATTGTTCAAAAAATTTCTGCATCTGGAACAATTCAACCAGAAAAATCTATTGATATTAGTGCAAATATTAGTGCTCTTATAATGAGAATATTTGTAGATGATGGAGATTCAGTAATGATGGGACAAAATTTAATTTCTTTAGATAAAACCAGGTATGAGGCTTTTGCTGAGCAAGCTGCATCTAGATTAAGATCAGCAGAAGCAAATTTAGAAAAAACGAAGTCATTAAAAGACAGAGAAGAAAAACTATTTGACCAGCAACTGATCTCCAGTCAAGCATTAGAAAGTACTAGGGCATCATACGAATCAGCAGAAAGCGAGGTTTTTTCTGCTAAAGCTGCTTTAAGATCTGCTTTAGATGAAGTTTCTAAAACATCTTTACTAGCTCCAAATAGTGGTATTGTTACAATAGTTAGAAAAGAAGAGGGTGAAATGGCATTGGGTTCAACATACTCAGCTGATGTCATAATGAGCATTGCCGATTTATCTAAAATGCAAGTAAATGTAAATGTAAATGAAAATGATATTGTAAGTATATCAGAAGGAGATACTGCTGAAATTGAAATTGATGCATATCAAGATAAAATATTTTATGGTATTGTTACAGAAATAGCTCATATATCACTTACAAATAATGCAGGTACTCAAAATCAGGTTACAAATTATCCTGTGAAAGTCAAAATTTTGAATGTACCAGATGGAATAAGGCCAGGAATGAGTGCAACAGCAAATATTATTACACATGTAAGTAAGGATGCCATTTCTATACCAATTCAAAGTTTAACTGCTAGATCATCAAATTTTAGAAGAGAAGAAGGTCAAAAAGATTTTAAGGAAAAAGAATTTGACAAAAAAAGTTTTGGGAAAAATGATTTTGAAAATGTTGTTTTTATTTTAACTGATAAAGACAATAAAAATATAACCAATAAGAATTTTAAAACATTTGATGAAAATCATGAATTCTCAATAAGAAAAATACCATTAGAAGTTGGCATTTTTTCAGATACTGATTATGAAGTAAAAACTGGTGTAAAGATTGGTCAGATGATAATAACTGGTCCTTATTCTGCAATTAGTCAAGAACTTGAAGATGAAAAACTTGTTACTGTAATTCAAGATAAACCAAAAAAATATATGAAATCTGATGAAAAAGAATTTGAATGGGATTTTTAGATTTTTAAAATGAGTTTTATTATTTCGTTAAAAGCCATTGAAAGATTTTATGATGTAGGTGGCGAGGTTGTAAGAGCTTTAGATGGATTAGATTTAAATATAAGTGCTAATGAATATATATCTATTATGGGACCCTCTGGTTCAGGAAAATCTACCTTAATGAATATGATTGGATGTTTAGATACTCCAACAAATGGTACCTATGAATTTGAAAATGAATATGTCCACGAAATGGATGAAGGTCAACTTGCATCTATAAGAAATAGAAAAATTGGATTTGTTTTTCAAACTTTTAATTTGCTTCCAAAATCATCTGCGTTGCGAAATGTTGAGGTTCCACTTATTTATGCAAACATCTCAAAAAAAGAAAGAATTGATAGAGCAAAAGAATCTTTGATTGATGTTGGATTAGAGGATAGAATGCATCATAAACCAAATGAATTATCAGGAGGTCAACGACAAAGAGTTGCAATTGCGAGGGCATTAGTAAATAAACCATCTATAATTTTAGCAGATGAGCCAACAGGAAATTTAGATTCAAAAAGTGGAGTGGAAATTTTAAATATTTTTAATCAACTTCATGATAAAGGGAATACTATTATTTTGGTCACACATGAAGAAGAAGTTGCAAAAAATGCAAAAAGAATGATTTTAATTCTTGATGGAAAAGTTAAATCAGATATAAAAAATTAAATAAGAGGTTTTAAAGATTATGTCTTCAATTTGGCAAAATATTCTTATTTCACTCACGTCAATCTCAAATAATAAGTTCAGGGCATTTTTATCTGTTTTAGGAATAGTAATCGGAGTGTTATCTGTTACATTAATGGGAACAATGATTTCCGGACTCGATCAAACTTTTGAAAAAAGTATGGCTAATTTTAGAAGTGATGTACTTATGATAAGTCGGTTTCAGTGGTTTGATGGAGATAAGGAATGGTGGCAAATGAGAAATCGACCAAGGATGAAACCAGAATATGTTGATAATTTGAGAAATAGATCTACTATGATTGATGCAATTGCGCCTGTTATGGAAAGGAGTGGTGAAATTTCAAGAAACAATGTTGAAACATATGCAAGGTTTTTTGGTACAACTCCAGAATATTTAAAAACTAATGAAGAACAAAAAATTGAATCAGGAAGATTTTTTTCAAATATTGAAAATGAAAATGGTGCAAGAGTTGTTGTAATTGGGAATGGTATTGCTACAGGTCTCTTTGAAAATGAAAACCCAGTGAATAAGTATGTTAAGATTGGAAGAAATAAATATTTAGTTATTGGAGTTATTGAAAAACAAGGAAGTTTTATGGGTATGTGGAGTTTAGACAATCAGGCTATAATTCCTTTTGGAACTTATCAAAGAAATTTCGCTAAACGTGGTTGGATGAATTTGAGAGTTAAAACAAATTCTGAAGATATCAATCTAGCAAAAGAAGAAATCACAGCTCAAATGAGAATAATCAGGAAATTAAAACCTTTGGAAGAGAATAATTTTGGAATAAATCATTCTTCAGGTTTTGAAGCTCAGTATAATGCAATCAAATTTACAATTGCTGGTGTAGGTTTTTTTATTACTGCTTTATCTTTAATTGTTGGTGGAATTGGTATAATGAATATAATGTTTGTTAGTGTAAAAGAAAGAACTAGAGAGATTGGTATTCGAAAAGCTCTTGGTGCTACTCCATTTAATATTATGGTCCAATTTTTAACCGAATCAATTATAATATGTTTAATGGGTGGTGTTTTAGCTATTGGTATTTCATTTATTATAAGTGATATAATAAATGACTTCTTCCCTTCAACAATGCCAATTAAGCTAGCATTGTTTTCAATTTTGATAAGTGTTTTAATTGGAGTTATATCTGGATTTATTCCATCTTCTCGTGCATCAAAATTAGATCCAATTGAAGCTTTAAGATATGAATAAAAACAAAAAAAAATCACATTTAAAAAATACAATTAAAGAAAGCTTTAGAATGTCACTTGAGGCAATTAAAGATAATAAGCTTAGATCTATTTTAACATTAATTGGTATTGCAATCGGAGTTTTTTCTGTAGTTGGCGTTATGACTGCCATTAAAACATTAGAAAATCATGTGAATTCTCAATTAGATATTCTAGGAAGCAATAAATTTTATGTTATGAAAGAACCTGCATTATCATTTCAACGTAGCAAAGAATATTGGAAAAGAAAAAATATAACTTATCAAGATTATTTAGATCTTGAAAAACTAGCTAAAACACCTCATAGCATGAGTGCTGAAATGGCAACATATGAAGATGATATTAGTTATAAAGACAAAGAATTAACAAAAGAAATAAAAATTTATGGGGCAACATTTTGGTCTGTTAGGCATCATCAATTTTTAATTGATTATGGTAGGTCAATAACAGATGATGATATAAGATTTAATAGAAAAGTAGTTATTCTAGGTCCCGATATAGTAGATATTTTATTTCCTTATGAATATCCTATTGGTAAAAAGATTAAAATAGAGGGTATTGAACATTTAGTTATTGGAGTTACAGGTAAAAAAGGTGAGATGTTTGGTGAAAATCAAGATTATATGGCTTTAATTCCTGCATCAACATTTACTCAATATTATTGGGATGAAGATGAATCAAATGTAGAAATAGTACTTGAATCAAAATCACAAGAAGAATTAAGAAAAACTATGGATGAAATAATTGGACATTTTCGAGTTATTAGGAAACTTAAACCAAGTGAAAAAAATAATTTTGAAATTGTGAATAATAAAGAACTTGCCAACCAAATTGATGGTTTTACAGGGGGTATAAAATTATTTGCTGGTGCAGTAAGTGTTATTGCACTTTTAGTTGCAGGAATTGGAATAATGAATATCATGTTGGTTTCTGTAAGTGATAGAATTAAAGAAATTGGTATTAGAAAAGCTATAGGTGCAAATCGTATTGATATTTTAATCCAATTTTTAATGGAAGCATTTTTTTTATGTCAATTTGGTGGAATTATAGGAATAGTTTTGGGCATATTACTTGGCAATTTAATTGGGATTGCTTTGAATGTATCTCCTGTAATTCCTATAGATTGGGCATTTTATGGTTTATTCATATGTTCATCTATTGGAATAGGTTTTGGAATTTATCCAGCATGGCATGCTGCAAATCTTGATCCGATTGATTCTTTAAGATATGACAAATAGATATCTTGATTGAACAAAAGTGTGGTTTTAAATTATGATAATTTTTAAAATAAAATTTTACTTATGACAAAACAAAAAAATGTATCTAGGGATGAAGTTATTAGGATCGCAAAATTATCAAAACTTCATTTAAATGAAGAACAAATTATTAAATATACTCATGACATCAATCAGATTTTGACTTATATGGAACAGTTAAATGAAGTAAATATTATAGATGTTGAACCATTAAGCCACGTCTTAGATCAGTCAAACATTGTAAGAGAAGATGTTGTATCTGAATCATTAGATACAGAGCAAATTCTTGAAAATGCTCCTCAATCTTCAGGAAAGCATTTTGTTGTTCCAAAAGTTATAGAAAAATAATAATGGATGATAAAAGTGGTTATAATTTTGTTGGAGTAATCCCAGCAAGGTACCACTCAACTAGATTTCCGGGTAAAGTTTTGGAGCCTATTGATGGTTTGCCAATGGTTGTAAAAGTTTACAATCAAGTTTTAAAATCAAGATTAAAAAATATAATTGTTGCAGTCGATAATAAATTAGTAGAAAAAAAATTAAATGATCTTAATATTCCGAATATTATGACATCTAATAAACTAAACTCAGGAACTGAAAGGGTCGCTGAGGTTGCTACAAAAATTGATGGTGAAATTTTTATTAACATTCAAGGAGACGAGCCGTTCATTGATCCATCAATAATAAATTTGTTAATAAATTTATTTAATGAAGTTAAATCAATTAAAATGGGAACTATTGCTTCTACTAAATTATCAAAAAATGAGCTTGATGATATTAATATTGTTAAGGTTTTAATCGATAAAGATAAAAAAGCAATTAAGTTTTTTAGAAAAAAACCTGAAATTAATTATCATGAAAAAGTGTATAAGCATTTAGGTATTTATGGGTTTACAAAAGAATTTTTAATAAAGTTTTCAACAATGAGTCCTACTATAGGAGAAAAAAAATTAAAACTTGAGCAATTAAGAGCTTTAGAAAATAATATTCCAATTAATATCGAATTAACTAATTTAGATTCTCTAGGAGTAAATACTCCTTCGGATTTATTAAAATTAAAGGAAAATTTCAAAATTGAATAATAAAAAACAAACAAAATTCATATTCGTTCTTGGTGGGGTAATTTCAGGTTTAGGAAAAGGAATTGCATCTGCATCGATTGGTTATTTGCTAAAAGGAAAAGGTTTAAATGTCACTATAATGAAATTAGACCCTTACTTGAATTTAGACCCAGGTACAATGAATCCTTATCAGCATGGAGAAGTTTTTGTTTTAGATGATGGTTCAGAAACTGATTTAGATCTAGGACATTATGAAAGATTTATTGATTCAAATATGACAAAAAACAATAATACAACAACTGGACAAATATATGAATCTGTATTAGAAAAAGAAAGAAGAGGTGATTATTTAGGTCAAACAATTCAAGTTATACCTCATATTACAAATGAAATTAAAAGTAAAGTATATTCAATTAATCAATCAAATGAATTTGATGTAGTTATAGTTGAAGTTGGTGGAACTGTTGGAGATATTGAAAGTTTACCATTTTTAGAAACCATTAGACAAATCAGATTAGAACAAGGTAGAGATAATGTATTTATATCTCATGTAACATTACTACCATATGTTGATGCAAGTGAAGAGTTAAAAACAAAACCTACTCAACATAGTGTAATGAAATTAAGGGAAATAGGATTAGAGCCCGATATGATTTTTTGTAGATCTTCAAATGAAATTTCAAAATCTGTCAAAGAAAAAATATCATTATTTTGTAGCGTTTCACCTTCACATGTTATTGAAGCAAGTGATGTTAAAAGCATATACGAAGTACCACTTTTATTTCATAAACAAAATGTTGAGGAGCTAATTTTAA
>CEOK01119231.1_pt1 | contig 21369 bp, 20 predicted proteins | sample 427001 | NCBI WGS metagenome assembly CEOK01 (sample SAMEA2591108, study PRJEB7988) | marine metagenome | isolation source: saline water (ENVO:00002010), including | reverse complement strand
TTCGCTTATGACTCCACTATTGCCACTGCTGCCACGTCTACACCTTTTCCCACGCTGATTCCAGGGGCTGAGATGACTGCCAAAGATGAAGGTGTAAGCGTTCATTTGCTGGCCTATGGATTGGATCCAAGTAGGGAAGATGTGAAGACTTTAATGGCTTCGCAGAGGAATAGCCGAAAAAAACGAGTTGAGCGAATTCTTGAGATGCTTGCCGTGAAAGGGGTCTCTGTGGAGATGGATGAGGTGTTGTTTGAAGCAGGGCGTGCCAATCTAGGCCGGCCTCACGTTGCGGCTGCATTAATCCGAAAAAATGTCGTTCAGTCGATTCAAGAGGCCTTCACCCGGTACCTTAATCCAGAAGCATTAGAAGGATTGGCCAAAGGGTATCCAACGTCTGCAGAGCTTATCCCTAAGTTGAAATCACTTGGTGGAGTGGTCATTTTGGCCCATCCTGGGAGGTTGTGGACGCTTGAAGAGATGGACCAATTCCGTGCTCAGGGGGTTGATGGACTGGAAGTGATCCACCCAAGTCATAATTATGAGCTTCAAAAAACGCTTGGTCAATATGCGGATCGACATCATCTCCTCAAAACGGGTGGAAGTGACTATCATGGTGACGGTGAACAGTATCATGCCTATTTTGGAATTGTGACGATCACATCAGACTGGGTAACCCGACTTCAAGAAGCCATTGGTCGTCGTGGAGGACTCAAAACATGGGCTCCAGCCTGAATCTATTCCCCATAATAAGCGCAACATGAAAACATTTTCCTGGTCATCAACTCGAATTGCAATTGTTTACTCTGAATGGAACTCTGTGGTGACAGAGGCGATGAAAGAGGGAGCCATCAAGGCATTAAAGGGAAAAGGGATCCTAGAGGAGAATATTCAACTCATTGCTTGTCCAGGGGCCTATGAAATCCCATTGGCACTCAAAATGGTCTTGGATCGCAACAAGAATAAGATGGATGATACCATTCATGGATTGGTGGCACTGGGTGCCGTGATCCAGGGCGAAACCCCCCATTTTGATGTGATTAATCAAGGCGTAACCCAAGGGATTATGCGGTTAATGCTTGACACGGGCACGCCGATTGGCTTTGGAATCTTGACGACCCACACGGTGCAACAGGCAATGGATAGGGCGAATCCAGCAAAAGGAAATAAGGGTGCAGAGGCAGCGCTTGCCATGTGCTCGATGCTAGAAGTTAAATTTGATTTAGGCCATTGAATCCAATAATTTTATCGTTTGCACGTTTTACATTATATACGTGGGAATTCCTGCACCAAAACGACCTAGTGGACGACCCTTTTGACCACGTTTGACATTACAAATTCGAAGCAAAGTGAGGAGGACAAAGCGCTCCAAGAAGCGTTGAAAGCCTCTGGCGCTATACCTGAGCACATTGCTGTCATTATGGACGGCAACGGTCGGTGGGCTCAACAAAAAGGGGGGCTACGGATCTTAGGTCATCGCAATGGTGTCGCTTCGGTGCGAGATATTACTGAGTCTTGCGCTCAGCTTGGGGTAAAACATCTGACACTGTACGCGTTTTCGACCGAAAATTGGGGCCGACCCGAAGAAGAAGTGAATGGGCTAATGAAGCTGTTGGTTGCCACACTTGAATCTGAAGCAGAAACCTTGCGCAGAAACAATATTAGGCTGGTCACCATTGGACAATGCGATCGTTTTCCTGCAGATATTCAAAAAAAGTTGGATGAGGTCAAGGCGCTGACTGCCGATAATACACACATGGTGCTATGTTTAGCGTTGAGCTATTCTGGGCGTTGGGATATTACGCAGGCGGTTCAACACATTGCGCAGAAGGTTGCAGAAGGGACGGTTCTGCCTCACGAGATAGACGATGACATGATTTCGGAGCATTTGGCTACAGCCGGAAAACCTGATCCAGATTTGGTCATCCGAACCAGCGGTGAGTTTCGTGTGAGTAACTTTTTGTTATGGCAACTCGCCTATTCAGAATTTTTTGTCTCCGCAACGTTTTGGCCCGATTTTCGAAGGGATGAATTGTATAACGCGATTGAATCATTTCAACAGAGAGATCGACGTTTTGGCAAATTATCCAAACGACATACGAAATCGATCCCCTCATCGGTTATACGAACCCTGATGTCTTAATCGACCTCGTTCTCTATGATATTTTCCCGTTTATTCTTTACACAATCACCCCTTGTGACCTCTTCCTTGATAGGGATGCTACTGCTAGGTCTGCATGTCGTGCCAAATCCGGTTCTAGCCCAAGAGGTGACACCAGCCCCACAAACAACCAGCGAAGCCACGCAAGATACCGTTGCAGAAAAGGCGCCATTGCAACTTGTCGACCCAACGACAGTCACGGCGAGTCCTGAGGTAGTGCGTAGTATCACTTTTGACGGTTTAATCACCGCTCGAGAGACCTATTTAGCCTCATTGGTTGGGATTTCTGTAGGCGATGTGGTGCGAGTTCCAGGTCCAAAGATTGCCAGTGCAATTCAGCAACTCTACCGAACAGGTCTGTTTTCTAATGTCGCCATTGATTACACCGAGCGCTCTGGAGCGGGTGGTATTGATCTCACGATATTTGTGGAAGAGCAACCACGCCTTGATCGATATGAACTGCTTGGAATCAAACGCTCAGAACAGCGTGACTTGCGCAAGCGAGTCTCATTGCTCTCTGGATTTGCTGTAACACGGTCTGTGAAAGCGCAAGCGATTTCGACGATCCAAGATTTCTACACAGAGAAAGGATTCTGGGATACTAAAGTGGAGATAGAGGAGACGCCCACCTCGAGCATCAGCAACCGTGTTCGACTTGATATTACCATTACCCCAGGGGACAACCACCGCATTCGTGAACTCGATTTTGTGGGCAACGAGCAATTGTCTGACAGAAAACTGGCTAAAACCTTCAAAACACTCAAAGAGGATCGCTGGTGGAGACTGTTCAAGCGGCATGTCTACAAAGAGGAAGATTTTGAAGAAGGGGTCGATAATGTGTTAGCCCTCTATCGAGAGCAAGGGTTTCGTGATGTTCGTTTTACTCAGGATAGTGTATTTGTGGACGAGTGGCGCAATGGGGATCCTGGAGTGATTGTGAAGCTCGAGATCGAAGAGGGGCCTCAATATAAGGTTCGAAACATTACATGGGATGGAAATACGATCTATACAGATGAGCAGCTGTCTCTTGCCCTTGAATTTGAGCCTGGAGACATCTTCAACGAGTCCAAATACCAGGAAAATCTCAATTTCAAGCAGGATAACAGTGATATCACAAGCCTGTATCACAATGTTGGATATCTCTTTTTTGATATTCGCCCGACCTTATCCGTTGTAGGCAAGGATTCGGTCGATATGAACTTCGAGATTATCGAAAATGACATTGCCACCATCTCTGAAGTAACATTCACGGGCAATGAGAAAACGCATGACGATGTCGTGCGTCGAACACTACGGACCGTGCCAGGGCAAACCTACAGCCGTGCGAATATTATCCGGTCGATTCGAGAGTTAGGCAACCTTGGGTATTTCAGTCCAGAGGGTATTAATCCAGTTCCTTATCCAAATTTCACTGAGAAAACCGTGGAGCTTGAGTATCAGCTTGATGAGTCACAAAGCACCGATAACTTTGAGTTCTCTGGGGGATTTGGTGGTCGTCAGATTGGGGTTATTCTTTCTGCGCGGATGAATTTCAACAATTTCTCACTGCAACGTGCTCTTAATCGAGAAGGCTGGGCGCCAATCCCTTCAGGTGATGGACAAAAGCTCTCTCTTGGGGTTCAAGTCACTGGTCGTGGATATCAGAGCTACTCAATGAGTTTCCAAGAGCCATGGCTGAATGGGAAACCCACCTCGCTTGGATTCTCTCTATCATATGATGTCCTGAACTACAACAGAAACTACTTCAGTCTCTATTCCACTCGGAATTACGAGTTATTCAATACATCTTTGTCGATTGGTAAGCGCCTCCGTTGGCCCGATGATTATTTCCAAATCAGTACAGCGCTCTCATACCAACTCTATAATGTCGAAGGGCAAAGTAGTTTTCTGGGAACAGGAACGGCCAATATCTTGAGTATTCGTCAAGTCATCGAACGAAATTCACTCGATAATTTCATTAGCCCGATGTCAGGGTCAAAGTTTAGCCTTTCCGCTGAAATAGCGCCACCTCTCGCTGGTTTCAATCAATACTACAAACTCAAAACCAGCTATCAGCACCACCATACGATTATTGACAAACTGGTCTTTTCTGCCTCCACTGAATCAGGCTACATTGGATACTTTGGCGCAGGTGAACGAAGCAATTTCCAACGTTTTTACCTAGGTGGAACCCAAATCCAGCAGCGTCAAAACTTTATCAATGACAACATTGATATGCGTGGATTCCCTGGCGGATTTAATGGCGTGATTTCTCCGGTGGATGATTTCCAAGTTCAGGTTGGCGGGCGGATGTACGTAAAACATGTTTTGGAACTACGCTACCCTGCTGTGTCTAATGAACAGCTTCAATTGATTCCATATCTCTTTGTGGATGCTGGAAATGCTTATGCCAACCTAAATGAATTTGATCCCTTCCGCTTGAAGCGTGCCGCTGGAATGGGTGCCCGGGTATTCTTGCCGATCCTTGGTCTGGTTGATTTGAGTTATGGGTACCGACTCGACGGGACTGCAGCGCACAATGATGGCGATGGATTGCGTCCTAGGACATGGGAATTCTTGTTTAACATTGGGGCTCCTTTTTAACGCGAGCTAAATGGCTACTGATACCATGCATTCAAAGAAGAATCGACATAGTTTGGGAAGAGTAGCGGTTCTAGGACTACTGGTGGCCTTGGCACTTCCATTCATGCCAGGTAACACAGCCTTAGATGCCCATGGGCAACGACTTTTGGGTCAACGGAGTAATGTTGGATTCATAGATACTGAGATTGTGATGTCCAAGATGCCCGAATTTCAGGGAATACAAAAGCAACTTGATCAGCTCGAATCGAATTGGGAGTCCGAGCTCACGGTGTTGGAAGAGGAATTACAAGTGCTAAAGGAAGAGTACGAAGCACGTGAGATTTTGTACACCGATGAAGTAAAAGCGCAAAAACTTGCTGAGATTGAACAGAAGCAAGCGATCGTGGATGGATTCCTAGAAACCAAATTTGGCCCTGACGGAGAGTATTATACCCGCCAAAGAGAGCTCATGCAGCCTTTGCAACGAACCATCCATGATGCGATCAAAATTATTGCGGAGGAGGAAGGGTACAATCTCGTCTTGGACCGAGCGCAACAAATAGGGTTGATTTATGCAGAACCCGAGTTTGACATCACTCAACTAGTTCTTGTTGAGCTTGGGATAGAGGAGGAGCAGAATCGCGTCTTTTAGAGAAAAAATCCCTACTTTTAAGATTGTCTAAATCTATGATAAATAACGTTATGAAAACCTTCCTTCTCTCGCTGTTGCTAGTCATGGCTAGCCTAACGGCTTATGCACAGTCTTCTATAGGGATTATGAATCCTCAAGAGGTCCTAGCGGAGCTTCCAGAGACTCAGGCTGTCGAACAGCAGCTCCAGCAATTTGTCGCCGAGCGACAAGCAGACTTCGAAACGCGTTACACAACATGGGTTCAAGATGTGACAACGTTTCAAGAAAGTGTAGCCGAAGGAGTACTCACACCTCAAGCACAGGAACAAGAAGAACAACGGTTGACACAGCTCCAAGTAGAGCTAGAATCACTTGAACAACAGTTTCAGGCTGATCTTCAAAACCGTCGTGCTCAATTGTTAAACCCTATCCTTGAGCGAATGAACCTTGCCATGGAGCAGGTGGCACAAGATCAAAATCTTAGCCTTGTGATTAATAAAGCAACAGCTGCAGGGGATCCCATTATTTACTTTGCGTCAAATAATGCCATCGATATTACCGAGGCAGTGGTCGCACAAATGAACTCTTCCAACGAAACGTCTAACGAAGGACAAAACGAATGAAAAAATACTTCTCTACTCTCTTTTTAGGAGCGCTTGTTGCGCTCTTTGCCGCCAATCCTGTCACTGCGGTTGCACAGGATCTCAATGTAGGATTTGTTGAACCACGCGTTATCCTTGAGCGAATGCCAGAAATGGCTGCAGTTCAGCAAAGACTTCAAAACTTTGTAGATCGAAAGAGCCAGGAATTAGCCGATCAAGAGGCTGAGTTTCAGTCTCAAATCCAATCGTACCAAGAGCGTACGGCTGTGATGTCAGATCAAGCACGTGCCAACGAAGAGGAGCGTCTTGGAGCACTCAGTGCAGAGCTTCAGCAAGCACAAGCTGTGGCGGAGCAAGAGGTCAATCAACGTCGCGCTGAACTAATGGCACCTTTGCTTGAGCAAGTTCAACAAGCCATTGATGAAGTAGCTGCTGAGCGAGGTTTTGATGTCGTCCTAAATACGACAACCTCCACTGGCGATGTCATTATACTGTATGTTGCAGAGGAGCTGCGTGAGCAAAACGACATCACAGATGCTGTGATGGAAAAGCTCGATATGTAAGAGTTGTAAAGGGGAGGAAAGTCTAGCAGTACATCCTCCCTTTCTATCTGTTGCTCGGTCTAGCTATTTGCTGCGCGGCCTAGCTACCTGTTGCCCGGCCTAGCGTACGTTCTTCCGACGATTACGCACATAATCTTCAAACACAAAGCCACCTAGATTACTCAAATCAGAGTAATAGGCTCTTCCTTTGTTTGCATCGGTGAGATCCCGGACAAAGTCTTGCAAAATGGGATCACGAGCAATCATAAAGGTGGTGATCTCGATGCCACTACGTCTACAAACAACCGCCTCATCAAGGACTCGATTAATAATGCGACGGTCAAGCCCAAAACTATTCTTGTAGAAAGACCCGTTCTTTTCAAACATACATGAAGGCTTCCCGTCTGTAATCATGAAGATTTGCTTATTGGAGTTCTTTTTCCGCTCCAACAAGTGACGTGCTACTTGTAATCCCTGCAAGGTGTTGGTATGATAGGGCCCAACCTGCAAATAGGGGAGATCTTTGATGTCAATATTCCAGGCATCATTACCAAAGGCCACAATATCCAGGCTATCCTTCGCGTACTGATTCATGATCAGTTCAGAGAGTGCCATGGCTACTTTTTTGGCTGGTGTAATGCGATCTTCTCCATATAAAATCATGGAGTGACTCAAATCGATTAGTAGAACCGTTGAGACAGACGTGAAATAATCTTGCTCAAACACCTGAACGTCTTCTTCAGTTAAATTCATCGTGTCCAATGAGCTATGCTGGAGCATATTGAGCATAGTCCCAACATTATCCATATTGGAGAGGTCATCACCCACTTGCCAGCCACGTGTTTCGGGTAATCGCTCAAGTCCTTTTCCTGAGAAGCTGGTTTTGTGATTTCCAGCACCACCTTTGTTTAACTGACGATAAATCTCCTCAAGGGATCGTTTACGAATACTTAGTCCCATCTTCGCGGAGGGTACCATGACAGATTGCTCATCATCCATTTTAATGAACCCTTTGCGCTGTAATTCGTCAATAAACTCACCAATTCCCATGGGTGGGTCGAGCTTATCTGTAACTTTATACTCCTTGTCTAGATCCGTTAACCAGCGAATGGCTTGCGATACATCACCCCCTGCAATAGAGAGCAATTGCTGAAATAAATCAAATAACGTATCGAACGAGGATTGATTTCCTTGTTCTTCAAGCGCCATTTCCCAATCTTTGTATCGTATATGGATCATGAATCTCCTTTTAAACCATCTAATCTCCATTTAGAACAACAGTTTTGGAGTGAGGGTTTCAATCGAATTATGGGGCTTGACGAGGCAGGCAGGGGGTGTTTGGCAGGCCCTGTAGTAGCGGCTGGGGTTGTGCTACCCGTCGGGCATACAATTGAAGGCGTCACCGATTCCAAAGCGCTGTCTCCAAAACAGAGAGACGAGTACTATAATCAGATCTATGGTACGGCGACGGTTGTACGAGTGTGGTCTCAACCAGTTGAAGTGATTGAAGAGCTCAATATTTTGCATGCTTCACTCGATGCCATGCGACATTGTGCAGAGGATGAAGATCCTGCCCCTGACCTTTTACTCGTGGACGGTAATCAACGTGTACCGACGTTAATTCCTCAGCAAACCATCGTAAAAGGGGATGCCAAAAGTGCCTCCATCGCGGCGGCTTCCATTATTGCGAAAGTGACTCGAGATCGTTTCATGGAGCAATTATCAAGTCAATACCCTGCCTATGATTGGGCGACGAACAAAGGATATCCCACTCGAGCACACCGTGAGGCGATTGCCACCCATGGGATTACACCCCATCACAGGCCAAGTTTCCGACTGATACGGTGAGTCCTGAGCTGAACCGCCTTCACGACGTGTTGCGCCATCACACATGTCATACGCACTAGCGATAGATGGAAAAGGAGCGCTTGTTGCGATCAAAATTAAGCGCAATGGCAATCATAATGGAATTGGTGAGCATGGACGAACCTCCATAGCTGACAAACGGAAGTGGAACCCCAATCACAGGCAGGAGTCCGGTAGAGCTGCCAATATTTATCAAAAAATGAAAGAAGTAGACAGCTACGAACCCTAGGATGACCGTTTGAGAATAGGGATGGCTTTGGTCACCCATCATTTGCAGCATGGTCCAAAAAAGTCCAAGAAACGTCATTAATACAAACCCGGCTCCCAAAAACCCCCACTCCTCACCGATCACACAAAAGATAAAATCCGTCCATTGCTCGGGCAGGTACCGTAGTTGAGTTTGTGTGCCTTCCATAAATCCTTTGCCAAAAAGGCCGCCAGACCCAAGAGCTGTTTTTGCTTGTAATACATTCCAGCCCGCTCCTTGAGGGTCTAGCTCGGGTTGTATAAACGTGCGAATCCGGGCAACTTGATAGGGTTGCAAGACCGCTTCAAGCCCAATCTGGATATAGAGTAGTACACTGGCTCCAATCGCAAGGGAGGCCAATACTTGCCAGCGCGGTTGTTGCATCGAGAATATAATGGCAGTCAAAACAATCCCAATAGCCAATCCAAACCCCCAGTGATAGAGAGCAGCATATCCTACGAGTGGAGGTATTGTTAGGAGTAATATGATACCTTTTGGAAACCCTGACCAAAAGAGAATGACAGGGTAAAGAGCAACAAAAATTAGCGCAGTCCCAAGATCATTTTGAAGGAGTAATAACCCAATGGGGAGGGCAAAAAGACCCGTAACCACAGCAAAATGGCGTGGTTTGGTAAGGGTGAGCTCACGCTGGGACGATATATAGAAGGCGGTCGCCATGATCAAAATAGGCTTCATGACTTCGCCAGTCTGCAGATTGAATCCAAAGAGTACAATCCAGCTTTGAGCCCCATTCACCTCCTTGCCAACCCATAACGTGGCGATCATGAGTAGAATCCCTATGGGATAGGCAATGCGAGAGAGCATGATGAGTACTCGCGGATTCAAAAACTGAATCACGATCATGACCACGACAGATAAACCTATGACCAACAACTGTTTCGAAAATGTAGACTGAATGGATTCTGGTAAAAATTGAGACACGGGTCCTTGAGTTGCGCTATAAATCGCCACCAAGCCGATGCTACATAGCATCATCCACAGACCTAGCAAACTCCACCGAGTATCTTGAATGGGATTCATGGCGTCACCCCATCTTCTTCATCATTCTCGTCATTCACGTCATTCTCGTCATCCTCGTCAGGATCTGGAGGTACATACGCGTCCACATGTCGTTCGACATATGCTCTATTTGTTGTCCCTGTGAGCACCTTCTCAATGAGTAACGAGCCAATGGGTGCTGCGGATACAGATCCAAATCCCCCATTTTCCATAAACACCACCACGACCACTTGTGGATCATTGACTGGGGCAAAGGCTGTAAACCACCCATGATCCTGCCCACGAGGATTCTGCGCCGTTCCCGTTTTGCCTGCAATCTCCAATTCAGGGACCTCGAGCAGCCAAGAAACGACACTATTCTGCACAGCTGCTCTCATGCCTTTGTGAATGGGCTCGAGGGTACTTTTTTCTATCCACGTAACTGGGGTTGCTGGGTACTCAAGAATCTCTCTCGTGGCGCCCCCAACAATGCGCTCGCTCACCAAATGGGGTGTCACCCGTTGACCTCCATTTGCAATCAACGAGGTAGTGACCGCGAGTTGAATGGGCGTCACAGAAAACACCCCCTGGCCAATACCCAGATTAATCAGATCGCCTAATCCCCACCGCTTAGGACCAAATAGTTGGTTCATTCTCGACGAATCGGGGACAATCCCTCGACTTTCACTTCCTAGATCAATGCCCGTTGGCTGTCCTAATCCTACATCCCGAAGGTAGCCAGCCCATTCATCTAGCTTGCCTTGTCGAGCGATTTTCTCCATTAACTCAAAAAAGTAGGTGTTGCTTGAAAAGGCCAATGAGCTTTCAAGTGTATACTCACCAGGAGGGGCTAAATCCGCATAATCACGACCCAAACGATAGGTTCCTGTATTTTGAATCACAGTCTCTGGAGTAATGAGCCCCATTTGTTGCCCGATGATGCCCATTAAGGGTTTGAGGGTGGACCCTGGGGGTTGAGAGGCCGAGGTAACACGATTAAATAAGGGGGTAAGGGAGTCTGTATTAATATCTGCCCAGTACTCACGATCCAGACGACCTGCAAGACGAGCCAAATCGATGTCTGGAGAGCTTAGAAGCGCTAAAAGTGCCCCATTAGAAGGGTCCATGACGACAGCAGCCCCTTTTGAATCCCCCATGAGTCGCTCTGCATAGGCTTGAAGGTCTTCATCGATGGTTAGAACCAGATCATCACCCCGTGGAGGATTGGGCCGTTCATTAGAGGCGAGTGTGTATTCACCCAACGATTGTCCTAGCGCATTCACGCGATAATATCGCTCACCAAGCCCCCCACGAAGCATAGGATCGTATACCAGCTCGAGTCCACTTTTACCAATTTTATCGCCAAGTCGTATGGATTCAGAACCTTGTGTTTCGTCCAAATCGGCTTCACGTAAATACCCAAAGACATGGGAGGCTCGTGCACTTGAGGGATAATTGCGTTTATCCTGTTGACGAAAACCAATCCCTGGCAGTCTCCACCGATTTTCTTCCAAGAGGGAATACGGACCAAAGGGGACCTCTGCAGCCAACACAGAGGGTCGATGCCTAGAATAACGCCTAGCTCGATCGATCCGTTTGATGTACTCATCCATCTCAATATCCAGAATTGAGGCAATCTGTTGATTGTTGGACGTATCGTAGTCTATAGGCGTGATGGTAACGGTAAAAACGGGTTGGTTTTCGACTAAAATCTCTCCGCTTTTGTCATAAATCGTTCCACGAGTGCCTGCAATCGTTTCGAGTCTTAGAGCATTTTTTTGACTCAACGGTTGATATCGCTCATACTCAAAGACCTGGATTTGAATCAGGCGGAAGAATAAGGCACCCCACAACACCACCACAATCCCAAGTAGGATCCGACGAAGCAATTGGACTTGTGCGTGGTCGTGGGTTTTCATGAAGGAGAGATCACATTAACGATATAACCGACGATGACGGTGTAAACGGAGGTTCCTAGAATAAAAGCCCAAACAGGTTGAGCAAGATCAACTCCATTTGTAAACAAGGTTGAGAGTGCAAAAAGGCTCGATTTTAGCAGAATGAATCCAAACAAAAGGGTCAAGTATTGCCAATCGAGTAGCTTTATCTCGCGAAACCTCTCAAAAACACCATACAGCAAGATGACTGCGCCGGTGTAGGCAAACATGTTCAGCCCCCATTGATCTGTCATCGCATCCAACAAAAAGCCTACGACTGCAGCAAACCACGTACTCTGAAAACGAGGATAGGCGAGCATTACCCACACGAGATAAATAGCCATTAAATCGAGACCCACCCTCGCAATTGTGACATGTTGAAAGAGCATGACATAGCTCAGTAGCATACCTATCCCAAGGAAAATCATTCGTGCAAAAGAGGTTTGATTCATGGATTCACCTCCCCCTGTAGTACAGAATCTTGGGAGTTGAGTACAACAAACCCTTCCGCGAGTCGATTCAGATCGACCGAAGGTGTGACTGTAATCACCCAGGACGATTGATCGGGCTGTCGCTCCACCGATTCCACAATACCAATGGGAATATTCTCTGGAAATTGTTCACTAAACCCACTGGTAACCACTTGTTGACCAACCTGGACCGGGATTGTAAGAGGCACATAATCCAAGATCATCGATTGATTGTTTTGCAGGTCCCACCGGATAATTCCGTTGGCTCGAGAATCCAAGATCTTTGCACTCACGCGAAAATTTGGATGAGAATAAAACATCACTTGAGCGCGGTGTCTGGTGGTCAGAATGACTCGGCCTACGATGCCTTGAGGATGAATCACAGGATCTCCCAATTCTACGTCAAGCTCAGACCCCGCTGTGATACTGCCCGTTGGGTTTGGGCTAAAAATCGATTTTGACTGAAATTGAACAGGGAGTAGGTCCAAAGTTGAACCATCCTGGAAATTAATGAGATCTCTGAGAATGGTGTTTTGAGTCTCAGCACTTCGAAGTCGATTAAGTTCGTCTTGCAACAAAATATTTTGTTGCTGGAGCTCCCGATTGGTGTTGAGTGCTTGTCTAAAGACCCTAACATTGGATAATGGGGCTTCAAGACGACTAACAACCGCAAGAGAACCTTGACGAAGATTGGCTAAACCATCATCAAATCGAAGGACCATGATGAGGATCGACAGCAAAAGAAGAAAGGCCCCCAAAAGTGTATCACGACCAAAAAAACCATTGGACGGCTGGGCCATAAAGAGAATCTAGTTAGGAGACGACGTTTCGGTAGTAGTCGAGGTGTTCCAAAATTAAGCCTGTTCCACGCACGACAGCCGTAAGCGGATCCTCTGCCACATGAACAGGAAGTTGTGTCTCATCCATAATCCGTTTATCAAGATTTTTGATAAGGGCGCCACCACCTGTGAGCATAATACCTCGATCTAGTATATCAGAAGATAATTCTGGAGGGGTTTGCTCAAGGGCTTGCGATATGGCATCAACGATGGTATTGATGGATTCCGACAAAGCATCCCGCACTTCTTCTGAGGAGACGACACGTGTTTTTGGTACTCCATTGACAAGATCGCGCCCTTTGATGGTGAGTTCGATTTCTGGGTCCAGTGGGGTGGCAGAGCCAATTTCGCACTTCACACGCTCGGCAGTTCTCTCTCCAATCAGAAGATTATGTACCCTACGGAAATAATTAATAATGTCATCATTCAGCTCATCCCCACCCAATCTCACAGATTGAGCATAGACGATTCCAGACAATGCGATGACTGCAATTTCAGTGGTACCGCCCCCGATATCAACGATCATACTTCCTACAGGTTCCTGGACGTTTAGCCCAATCCCAATCGCTGCCGCCATAGGTTCATCGACAAGGTAGACTTCCTTAGCTCCCGCATGCTCAGCACTATCGCGAACAGCACGACGCTCCACCTCAGTGATTCCACTTGGGACACAGACCACCATTTGCCGCGTTGTCGAGTACCATTTCATCTTCACCTTCTTGATCATCCCCCGTATCATCATTTCAGCGACTTCGAAATCTGAAATCACCCCATCTCTCAAGGGCCTAACCGTATAAATATCTTGGTGCGTCTTCTCGTGCATCAAACGGGCTTCTTGCCCAATCGCGACGGGTTGTTTGTCCTTATTAAGGGCAACAATTGAAGGCTCATTGAGTACAATTCCTTGATTTCGGGCATAAATCAGCGTATTTGCTGTGCCCAAATCTATCGCGATATCAGTGTAAAGCTGGTCAAAGATGCCCTGAGATTTCTCTTTCGATCTATCTGCAGTGGGCGATGTCTTTTGGGTTCCAAAAATAGAATCTAATAATCCCAATCCCTACTCTCACATTCGTGTTGTATACAGTTAGGTTGAAAGTACGCCTTTTGGCACTTAGATGGAATGATTTGCTGCGGAATCCCCAAATCAGTGTCTAAAGTGGCGTTTCCCAGTCAAAATCATCGTTATGCCATGTTTTATGGCCGCTTGAAGCACTTCATCATCGCGAACACTCCCACCAGGTTGGATAATTGTCTGAATCCCGTGGGTTGCCGCGAGGTCCACATTATCGGCAAAAGGGAAAAAGGCGTCAGACGCCAAGACAGCTCCTTGCAAATTGTGACCATACTGTTTGGCCTTTTCTAGAGCTTGTCTCACAGCATCTACACGGCTTGTTTGACCCGTGCCAATTCCAATGAGCTGTTGTCCATTGCAAAGCACTATGCCATTGGACTTGACATGTCGAGTGATTTTCCATGCAAAAGCCGCTGTTTGTTTGGTTTCGTGATCGAGTAACTCATCCTGGATAAAATCAAATTCTTGAGCATCTAAGGCGTCGCGTTGCTGAGCAAGAATTCCATCCAACATGCTCTGGATATGGAGTGGATCACTTGGATACTTTTTGAGGCGAACCAAGCGACGATTCTTTTTCTGCGTCAGTAGTAGTTCGGCCTCTTTGCTAAAATCTGGAGCCACAACCATTTCCGAGAAAATTTCATCCAGCGCCGATGCAGTCTCAGCATCAATCTCCCTGTTAAACAATAAGATGCCGCCAAAAGGGGAGGTAGGATCTGAGGCATAGGCTTTTGTCCATGCTTCATGGACGGTAGAAGCGGAGGCAACACCACAGGGGACCGTATGCTTAAGAATGGCACAGGTTGGTTGAGCCTCGACAAACTCTGAAAGGAGTCGAAGGCCAGCATCCAAATCAAGAATATTGTTAAAGCTCAACTCTTTTCCATGAAATACATCCACAAGGTGATCTAAATTGCCATAAAATGAAGCGTTTTGGTGTGGATTTTCACCATATCGAAGGACATGCTGTGGAGAGGCGTCAATGGTTAGGGTTGATAAAAATTCTGCGTTCGATGGGCCCTGCGTGGATTGCTCTGGTGCTACGTGGCTTGATTCTGCATCGCGGCCCTCCATAGAACGACCCATCATCCAGGTCGATATCGCAGCATCATACTGAGCCGTTTGCTGGAATGCCTTGGAGCTTAAGTCCTGTCGTGTAGCCCAGGAGATTCCCCCATTGGACGCAAGTTCATCTACAATCCCTTGGTAATCGGAGGGATCACACACCACAGCTTTGAACGCAGCATTCTTTGCAGTTGCCCGAATCATAGTTGGCCCGCCAATATCGATGTATTCAATCAGCTGTTGAAAATCAGCATTGGGATGTTTGGCTAATGTCTGTTGGAATGGGTACAGATTCACAACTACAAGATCAATTGGAGTAATGCCATGCGACGCAAGGTCAGCATCGTCATCTGGGTGACCGGTTCGATGAAGAATGGCTCCATGAACGAGCGGATGTAACGTTTTGACGCGTCCACCTAAAATCTCAGGAAACTCTGTGATTGTAGATACATCCGTCACTTCAGCGCCAGACTCCCGCAATGTCGCTGCTGTTCCACCCGTGGAAAGGATCTCTACACCTAACGCCTGCAATTGTTTGCCAAATTCTTCAAGCCCTGTCTTATCCGAGACAGAAACTAAAGCTCTCCGAATAGGCAGTGAATCAATGGGCGGTTGCAAAGGTTGACTGGAGGGTTCCATAATCCTCTAATGTTGTTTGTATCGTGATGGGGTAAAGCGTATGCTCAAGCCTTAGTACGGCTGCTGCAAGATCTTTTGGAGTACAGTTAGCAGGAATCGAGAGGCGTGCTTGTGCAAGAATAGGGCCTTCATCATAATGGTCAGTGACCAAATGAACGGTGCACCCAGACTCAGTTTCGCCCGCTTCAAGGACCGCTTCGTGGACCCGAATTCCATAGAATCCTTTCCCCCCAAACTTTGGCAAAAGGGAGGGGTGAATGTTAAAGACAGGCCCTGAAATCACATCGAGTATGGACGAGGGTAATTTTTGCAGGTATCCAGCAAGGACACCAAAGTCAGGTCTCATCGACTCCACGACGTTGGTCAACTCTTTGTCTAATGATGATGACATATTAGTTGACTCCGACCCTTTTTGGGGGAGAACATGCACCGGGATATCTCGATCGAGAGCTTTATCAATAGCCCCAATCTGGGGTCTAGAAGCAATGAGCCCCACACATGTTGCTTGAAGATCGCCTCGCTCAATGGCCTTCAGTATCGATTCAAAATTTGAACCAGAACCAGAAGCAAAAGCTACAAAGCGAGGAATTGGGTTCTTGGCTTGCGCTTCCTCGCCCATAATTAATCAGTGAGGAAAACTTTGTAATTATTAAAGCTCCATGAAATCTGCTGTATCATAATTTTCACACTTGTTGCAATGGGAATAGCAAACAGCATGCCAAGAAGCCCTGCAGTTTCTGCACCAATTAAAATGATAAATAATACAGCAACAGGATGAATGTCAGCGGACTTAGAAAAAATGAGAGGCTGCAATAGTGAGTTATCGATGATTTGCACCACAAAAACGACAGCCATGCAGGCAAACGCAAGATTAAAATCGCCTTGTGTCTCTACAATGGAGACAGAAAAGGAGAGCAGATACCCAATAATAGGACCTAAATAGGGGATAGAGTTTGCAAGCCCCATCGTAATTCCAACGCTTAAGGCATTGTTTAGACCTGCGATGGAAAGTCCAATCACTGAGAGCGTCGCAACGACAAAACTTTGGAATAAGACGCTCTTAAAGTAGGTACCAAGTCTATTTTCAATCTTGTTGATCACCGTTAACGTCGTCTCAAAGTACTTATTAGGGATAAGCTGAAGAATGTCACGGCGTATCTTTGCACCATCTTTAAGGAAGAAAAAAGTGGCAAATGGAATCACAAGAATGGCTGAAAAGACGTTGGTGAAGATGCCAAATGCACCCGCGACAATATCAGGAACTTGATTGGCATCAAAGATGCGATCCCGAAGGTTTTGGATGTTATCGGTGAGAAATTGTTGAGGGATAAAATCAAAGCGGGCTACCAAGACAGCTTGTACTTCGGTGATGATATACTCAATGTTTCGAGTATTCAACTCAGAAGCCAGGTTGACCATCTGAGAGTATAAAATTGGGAAGACATTGTAGGATGCCCAGACCACAAGTCCAGTGAATACAATAAGGGTGACCGAGATTGCAAGCGTACGGTTTACACCTTTTGATTCGGCCCAGCTTACGAGTGGATCGAGTAGATACGCGATGAATATGGAGATAATAGCGTAGGCAAGTAGGTTGGAATAGTTTACCAAGACCCAAATTGCCGCACTAGCGAGCGTCAAGCCGATAATCCAACGTACTACCTTTTCAAGGGTAATATTTCTTAGCATGGCTAATGGAGGCTTTGTTCAATGGCTTTTAGGCAAACATGGGATGTAAACCCTCGTTGCATCAGATAAGCCATCATTTTTTGCTTGCGTTTAAATTTGTCTTCAGTTTTATCAAAATACCACTTTTTTTTCAACAGTAGCTGTAAGCAGGTTTGCAATGCTTCCTCCCGCGGGATGGCGGCTGCGATAGCTTCATCCACTACATGTCGCTCAATCCCCTTTTGAACGAGGTGTTGTTGAATCTTTTGTGGCCCCCAAGATTTGAACCGGGCTTTATCTCTAGCAAAAGACTCAGCGAATTGTTGATCATCTATCCACCCTTTTCCCTCAAAATCATCCAGTATAGACTCTATCAGAGCCGTGTCAGGGCCCTTTTTTTGAGCTTTTTGCAGGAGCTCTTTTCGTGCATGTGAGCGACGAGAAATGTACTGGAGAAGCGATGCTTGAACCGTAAACCGATGCTCAGTCTCTAGTATCCGTTGAACATCTGAACGATGCAGGCTTTGTCCAGAGGAAAGGGGATGTTTAATGAATGTTTCTGTGGATAAGCCAAATAGAAATCCCTGCTCACTAAAGACGGAGAAACGATCACGTTTTTTCTTTTGAACTTGGATCTCTTTGATTGTGACCTGGTCTTCTTCATTCCAATGCTCAGGACCAGGCATCTCTGTCTTAAGAGATGCATCCATTATTCTGTTTCTTTGGCAGGCTCTTTTTTCTCATCCTTGGCGGCTAACTCAGCACTCGGTGAATTTTCTTCTAACTCCACATCGGGAAGAAGCTGCTGTTTAACCAATGCCTCAATTTTCGCCGTGAGATCGGCATCCTCTTCTAAAAATTGCAGGGCTGACTCGGTTCCTTGACCAACGGGTTCACCCTCGTATCGATACCAACTCCCTCGTTTCTCAATAATATCGAATTGAACGGCTAGGTCTAGAAGCTCATTAATCTTAGAGATCCCCTTGCCGTACATGATGTTAAACTCGACCGTTTTGAAGGGTGGAGCCACTTTGTTTTTGACCACTTTCACCTTGGTACGGTTACCGACTACGTCTTCACCTTTTTTGATGGCACCGATGCGGCGTATATCTAGTCGAACAGAAGCATAAAATTTAAGTGCACGTCCACCTGTTGTGGTTTCAGGATTCCCAAACATCACACCTATTTTCTCTCGAACCTGATTGATAAAGATGCATGATGTACGAGTTTTATTTATCACCCCGGTCACTTTACGTAAGGCTTGAGACATTAATCGCGCCTGAAGTCCCATGTGTGAATCCCCCATCTCACCTTCCAGCTCTGCTTTTGGAACCAAAGCGGCAACCGAGTCGACGACAATCACATCCAAGGCCCCTGATCGGATTAAAGTCTCCGTGATCTCAAGTGCCTGCTCACCTGAATCTGGCTGAGAAATAAGCAATTCATCCGTGTTAATGCCTAGTGCCTTCGCATATTTTGAGTCAAATGCATGTTCCGCGTCAATAAATGCTGCATAGCCCCCCATCTTTTGTGCTTCAGCGACAACCTGCATGGCAAGGGTGGTTTTACCTGAAGCTTCTGGCCCGTAAATCTCTGTGATTCGACCCCTTGGGATTCCTCCAACGCCCAACGCATAATCAACCATGATAGACCCTGTAGAAATCACATCCACTTCGTGAACAGGTTTGTCTCCAAGTTTCATAATGGTACCGGAGCCAAATTGCTTTTCAATTTGCCCAACGGCGATGTCTAATGCTTTGTTACGATCTGCTGATTCTGCCATAAGAAGGGTTTAAATAAGGTTAAATGAACAGGAACCAATGTATATGTTCAATATATGTAAAACATCTCATTGATGCCACTCTTTCATTTAAGAACATTCCATGGTACGTTCCTTACATCTCGATTTCAAAAAAAGTTATCACCCTCGGTTTAACTCACCACTCTCATATGATTGATACGCATTGTCATCTCTATTTGGATGATTTTAAGGAGGATTTACACGACATAGCCACTCGTGCCTCGGAGGTTGGAGTTACTCAAATCTTGATGCCCGCCATTTCGATGGATTCGGTGGCTCAAATGGATCGATGTATTGACACTTGGGAAAGTTTCCAGTCGGGAATCTCCTTGTATAAAATGGCCGGAATCCATCCCTGCGAATGGAAACCAGGTGGTACATTAGATAGAGATACGTTATTCCAAAGGGTCTCCGCTCAAGACATTTGCGCCGTGGGTGAAACCGGCCTTGACGCCTATTGGTCCACAGAAGCGATGGCTGAGCAACTCGAATCTTTGGATGCTCACCTATCCATGGCAAAGGAGCTTCAGAAACCGATCGTGCTACACAATCGAGAAACCACCACCGAGCTTTTGGATAGGATAGAGGCCCATCAAGATGGATCACTTACGGGAGTTTGGCATTGTTTTACGGGAACAGAAAACGAGGCACGGCGAGCCATAGATCTTGGATTGTACTTGGGGATTGGGGGGGTATTCACCTTCAAAAAAACACAGACTCGTGAGTTCATTACATCCCTACCACTAGAACGCCTTCTTCTCGAGACAGACGCTCCCTACTTAGCTCCGGCCCCTTTTCGGGGAAAGCGTAATGAACCCTCGTATGTCGCTTATACAGCCCAAGCCCTTGCCGATACGTTGGAATGCTCCTTATCAAGCCTCGTAGATCAAACAACAACGAATGCTAGGAAGCTGTTTGGACTCCCACCCTCCTGAGCCACGGAAAGGCCTTTTGGAGTTTAGTAGTGGCAGAAAATAGTGCAAATTCCACTCGTAAGGGCGTTTGCGTTCTCCACTTATTAAAAAGTCCCTCTTGATGCATCTGTTGTGTAAGAGTAGATGGATCTCCTTGAGGAGGAGTGTTTTCCAAAAGCTCCATTTTAAAAGTCGATGAAAGAGCCATCCATGGGTGAATGGTCTCGATCAATTCTCGGGCAGAGGTTATCGTGTCCGAAAGCGTCATGACGGGATCCTCTTCTCCTGATAATGCCTTCTTTGAAATTTGCAGGGGCACACCCAATGACTCGAGATGAGTTGTTACCTGGGCAAATGCTTTTATCCTTGATTGAACAGAATACCCTGCAATATGAGGTGTCGCAAGTGTGGAGGCTTCTAGAAGACCTTGGCGCAAGCTTGGTTCGCCATCCCACACATCGCAGGCAAGTTGACCGCCACTTTTTGCCCAGTGATAGAGTGCATTTTCATCGATTATACCCCCTCTAGAGGCTTGGATGATCCAGGAAGCGTTGGCGTTGGTTAATTCTTCATGGCTCCACAATGGATAGGTAGCATCCTCACCACTCATGATACGTGGCACATGAAAGGTGACGGCATCACAAGCCATGATAGCCTCTATTTTTGCCGACCGAAACGGTTTTGCTTGTTGTGTCTCTTTGCCAAGACTTCTTGCAGTCCGCTCTCTTGGTGGATCATATAGGACGACAGACCACCCCAGCGCATGAGCCAATGACTCAACAGCTTGCCCAGTTGCTCCAACTCCAACAATCCCCAAAGATCCCTGGAAAGCCCCTTGATTCATCCAAAGAAGAGAGGCAATGACATACTCAGCCACAGCATTCGCATTCGCGCCAGGACAATGACGCCATTTGACCCCAAGAGCCGTCAACCACTCCGTGTCTATGTGGTCAATCCCTGCCGTGGCTGTTATGACAAAGCTCGGGGGTGAATCGATCCATTCCGGATACGTCTCTTTTCGGATCTTTGTAACGGATCGAATAATGAATCCATCAACTCTCGAGCGAGATGAATCAAGCGAATACTCATCATAATCGATGCACGTGACGCCTGGGGCAATCACTTTTTGGATGCCATCAAGAAGCTGTCGATCGACGACAATCTTCATGAATTAAACAGGTCTAGATAAAGGTGTGAAGGGTCCTTTTTGCCTCTTTGAGATAGGAGGGGCAAAAACTTCGGCATCAATAATGGCTTGACGAGCCCGCTTTTTGGTGGCAAGGCGAGAGGTAGAGGCCTTTTTGGGTCGGCTCAACAAAATGGGGGCTGACAAGATCGAAGATTCAAGAGCAGG
>CEOK01125391.1_pt1 | contig 21380 bp, 17 predicted proteins | sample 427001 | NCBI WGS metagenome assembly CEOK01 (sample SAMEA2591108, study PRJEB7988) | marine metagenome | isolation source: saline water (ENVO:00002010), including | reverse complement strand
AATCCAATTCCTGCTTCGCGTATTTCTTCGATAATCGTGTTCTCTTCAAGTTTGAGACGAAGCTCTTCTTGAATCTCTTTTTCATATACAGAAGCCAAGTCAAACTCCTCAATCACGGTATCGAGCATCGTTCTGCTTCGCAAAATAATGGTTGATTGCTCTGTATTTACTTTCTCACCGCCGGAAGGGAGGTTTGTAAAGCTGCTGATTAACCCTCCAAGTGATCCACTAACTGAGCTGTCATATTGTACATACTTTGCCGTGGACATGTATGTTTTGGGCCAAAGTAGCGCAATACCAAGGCTGATAAGCGTGATGACGGTTAAAATGCCAAGAAAACGGCCTCTGTAGCGGGCTATGACAATGAAAATGTCTATAAACATACTGTGCCTATGGGTTTGTGGTTAGGCTCAATCCTGTAAAGATAATGGCTTTTTTCAGAAACTCTGGCTTTGAGTCCATTTGCTATGTTTTAAGGTTAACGTCGACACATCTATATTCTAGCTATACCTTCCGTAGCTTTACGCATGGCATTTTCTTTCTCGGCATCCAACTCAGCACTTAAGCAGGTACGTTCACTCACTCTTGGAACGTCTGTTGCTCAATTGTTAGTGCTCGTTTCAAGTCCCTTCATATCAAGGTTGTACACCCCTGAAGAATTTGCGATTTACGGCTTATTTGCCTCGGTCGTACTGGTGGGGTCTATTTTAATAACAGGTGGTTACGATGCAGCTATTCCACTCCCAAAGAAGGAGGGTGTTGCAGCCTCACTACTACGAAGTGTTCTTATCATGGCGCTAGGATGGGCCGTGCTGGGCACGATCATCATCGCTAGCGTTGGTAACGAACTCAACCAAGTGTGGTTATGGCTACCTCTTGCCTTAGGGCTTCACGCGGCCATGCAAGGATGGACGCAATGGACCCTTCGAACAGAGCAGATTCATAGACAAGCCTGGTCCAAAGTAGCGATGTCAGGAGCTTTGGTTGGGACTCAACTTCTTGCAGGGCGGGGCGGTTTTGGATCATTTGGGCTCATTGGAGGGTATATTTTGGGTCGTGTCATGTCGATTTCTATCCAGAAAACATCACTTTTGGATCATGAAAGCGGAAACACGTTTTCATTGCAATCCATGAACCTTAGCATACAGTCACAATGGAGTGCGCTGAAGGAATACATTCAGCAGCCTTTATTTGTGATGCCATCAAGTTTGCTAAGCATGGGGGCGAAAGAGATTCCCATCTTTTTGATCGCAGCATGGTTCAGTCAGGAACTCCTCGGTCAATATAGCTTTGCTTATAGAATTTTGGCTGCCCCTGCAACATTACTAGCTATGAGTCTAGGCGCTATATTTACTCAAAGGGCAGCCAAAAGGGTGCAACAACAACTATCTCTTGGCCCGTGGATTCGAAGACTTTGGTTGGGCCTTGCAGCCAGCGCCCTTATCCCATTCACTATCATTGGACTATTTGGTCAACCCCTGTTTGTTTGGACCTTTGGTGAACCTTGGGCTATGGCAGGCGAGTTATCTCAATGGCTTGCGTTGATGTTGTTTTTGCAATTTGTCACGTTACCAACCTCAAGAATTTTGATGGTTATCGGCGCAGCAAAGTGGCAACCCCTTGCTTCTGGCCTTGATATGTTTGTTCGTGTACTCGCGCTTTGGTTTGGGTATACTCAAGGAAGTTTATTTGCAGGCGCAGGGTTTATTGGGGCAATTCAAACCATGGTCATGACTCAAGCAGTTGTTCAAATAGGGATGCTTTTCCTCATTTGGGTTCAAACAAGAATCTATGATAATCGAGTAAAACAGGAAGTTGTTAGCACATAATATGAGTCCGTCACTTTGAAGCTTGTTATTCTAAATCATCGCTTTCCAACACAAAGGGATCCATTTGCGCAGACCTTTATCAAGGATCATGTGGATATGATGGTGCGTGAAACAGCCATAGATGTATCACTTGTTGTTCCAAGAGTATATTCAGCACCTGGATCTCGACGTTGGGCTAGAGATCATAGTCCTTTACTGACAAACGTCTCTTTGGCACGGCCCTTCTACCTATCCATCCCTAAAATGGGCCTTCCAGCCCATAATGGTGATGCTTTTGGTCGAGCTGCCCTTGCGGCCGCAAAATCCTTTGGGGGGCCTGCTGACACCGTGATCCATGCCCATATGTTGTATCCTGCTGGCTTTGGGCTGCACGTATTTGCAAAACATGGGTATAAAACGGTGCTTAGTATCCACGGCTCCGACTGGTTTCATGCCTCTCGGTATCCATCTTTGACAGCCAAGGCTTGTACGTCCGCTGACATCATCCTGACGAGTAGTGAATCCCTTGCCGGTGAGGTCAATGGTTGGGCTAAAACCCATGGCCTTGGTCGACTGAATGTTTTACCAGTAATGAACGCGATTGATACAGAGCTTTTTAAACCCGAAGAGATCAACCAAAAGGCCAAAAAACTGCTTGGATGGAACCCGACGGAATCCCATGTTTTATTCGTTGGAAGACCCCATCCCGTTAAAGGACTGGATATTTTATTAAATGCTCTCGCCCTGTGGCCAAAAAGTGACCCTCCATTCCCAAACATTCATTTCGTGGGGGTTGGGGATGGGAGCAAAGCACACCATGACCTGTGGCGCCAAGCACAAAAGGTCTTACCTCCTGAACAACGCTCTAAAATCCATATGGAACCACCCGTCGCTCGAGAAGACCTTGTCCCATATTACCAAGCAGCAGATTTGTATGTGTTACCGAGCCGATCGGAGGGGTTTAATGTTTCACTTTTGGAAGCAGCCGCGTGTCAGTGCGCAATCGTCGCAACAGATGTAGGAGGTAATCGAACCATCGCAGGCCTCCAGGGAAATCAGTGCGTAGAACCAGAAAATGCACCTGCCCTTCAACAGGTCCTGATAAAAGCACTTCAATCGCCTAAAGATCATGGGGAGGCCATACGCAAAGAGATTATGGATCAATACTCCTTTGCCGCCATGGCAAAAAGATTGATCTCTACTTATGAATCTCTTTGAAGTAGAGTTGTCTTGAGCGTGGGTATGCTTTTGAAAAGCAAGATAAAGGACAATGGAAAAGGCTTTACGACCCTTTCATCCCTTTGCGTATCCATGATTTATATGCTTCCACACCTATGAGCTGTCCTAGCTTAATTCGCATAAGAATCGCTCCATACTTGAGGGTCATCTTAATCCACAAACTCACCCCTCCTACCTCATAAAAACGTCCATAATGTCGTCTGTAGAGCATCGCTGATCCCTTATATTTCTTTGAAAGATTCAGGCTAATCGATTCCTTAGACGCATATAGTCGACTTAGAATGTGAGGTACATAACCTAAATCCCCATTTTTTGCCAATCGAATCAGCAAATCATACTCTTGGGATGATGGTAGCTCTTCATCAAAACCGCCTGCATCCAAGAGTAGACTCCTTTTGTATAAAACAGCCATCGTCCCAGTATTCGCGAATCCTTTCAAGAATGAGGTGTATGAGGGATAGTGCTGAGCATTTCGGATGACCAACCTCTCCCCAAAACGTTCGTCTTCAACGTCATGCGTCACGCCAAAGATGGACTCATCCGAAGATGCAAGAAACTCCACTTGCCGAGCAATCTTTTCAGGAAATAGCTCGTCATCATCATCCAAAAAACAGATGTAATCCCCCCGGGATTCATGAAGCCCACGGTTGCGGGCGGTAGGTGCACCAACGTTCTTTTCCTGTCGATACCATCGTATAGCCGGGTGATGTTGAATCGTTTCCGAAACCGATTCACGCGCCGGCGGATTGGATGCATCATCTACCACAAGGATTTCGAGTGGCTCGTAGGTCTGTTTTAGACAGGACTCGATAGCTCGTTGCAGAGAGAAAACCCGATTATGGGTAGGAATAAGTATCGATACGAGCGGGCCTCCCTTCACCTCCCCCATGCTCACTTCGACGTTTGACCCGACGCGACTCCACGACTGCTTGCGTCACTCTCCGAAGACCCACTCAGCAAATACAGCACAGCCATTCGGACCGCCACGCCGTTTGTGACCTGATCCAGAATAAATGCTCGATCACTATCTGCAACAGCATCCTGAAGCTCTACACCCCGATTAATAGGCCCAGGATGCATAATTTTGAGGTCTGGAAACATGTCTAGATGCTCCATCTTAATGCCATATTCCTGATGGTACTCTCCCAGACTTGGAATTCGCCCAGGCACGTCGGCTTGACGCTCCATTTGAATTCGCAATGCAATGGCTACATCCGCCCACCCCAGCGCCTCCTCCAAATGGTAACTCACGTGAGCGCCCAAGGTTTCTGGGTAGAGTGGCATGAGAGTGGATGGCCCACAAATCAACACTTCTGCTCCCATTTTTTGAAGCCCGATGATATCCGACCGTACCACACGGCTGTGGGCTATGTCCCCGATAATGGCCACTTTTAACCCTTCGAGTGAACCCATTTTCTGTTGCAGCGTAAACATGTCAAGCAATGCCTGCGTCGGGTGCTCATGGGCACCGTCACCCGCGTTCAAAATGGCTGAATCCACACATCGAGTAAGATAATGTGGGACCCCAGGGCTCTTGTGACGAACGACCACCATATCCATTTTCATGGAATCAATATTCTGAATGGTATCACGCAACGATTCACCCTTGGAAACGCTTGAAGCCGAGGCCGAAAAATTCACGACATCGGCACCCATGCGTCGTTGCGCGAGCTCAAACGACATCCGCGTTCGGGTGCTGTTCTCGTAAAAAAGGTTGACAATCGTTTTATCGCGAAGTGTAGGAATCTTTGGGACCGGGCGGTCCAAGACTTCGCGAAATCGCTCTGACTGATTTAGCACATAGGCTATATCATCTCGGCTATAATCGGCCAATCCAAGTAGGTGTTTTTGTGAAAACTGATACTCTTTTGGTACCGCAATCATACCTCCCCTCCATCGCTTGTCATTTCCACAACATCTACGGCATCCTCGCTATCCATTTCTAGGACTCGGACTCGTACTTCTTCATTCTCTTTTGTTGGAACTACAACGCCTACAAAGTCTGGTGCAATGGGCAGTTCACGGTGTCCACGGTCCACCATACAGCAAAATTTAATGCTCCGTGGGCGTCCATAATCCAAAATTGCACTCATGGCTGAGCGGACCGTTCTTCCGGTAAACAAGACATCATCTACCAACACGATGTCCCTGTCATACAAATCAAATGGGATATCCGTCACTTTGACTTCAGGCATTTTGAGCTTGGTTCTGAAGTCGTCGCGGTAAAATGTGATATCTAGGACGCCGAAGTCTAGATGCATGCCAGACGCTTTTTTGGCAGCTGCTTGAATACGCTTGGCTAGGAAGACACCGCGAGATTGCATGCCAATTAGAGCTGGGTACGGTGCCGAATCGTAGTTTTCCAATATCTGCATGGCAAACCTTTCATAGGTTTGGTTCATCGCGTTCTGGGTCATGATTCGGCGGCTCATACTTAGAAATTTAGCGAAATCTTCAGCTAAAACCTTTTATCTTTCGCCCATTACAAAACGGCAATCTTTTCTCAAATATTTATGAATATCCACGAATATCAAGCCAAAGCACTCCTTGCTGAGCATGGAGTTGCAGTTCCAGCCGGAAAAGCCGCAACTACGACAGAAGAGGCGACCAAGATTGCCAAGGAGATCTTCGATGGGGGATCAGGCCTTGTTGTCGTCAAAGCACAAATTCACGCCGGTGGACGTGGTAAAGGGAAAACTAAAAAAAGCGGGGCCAAAGGTGTGATTCTTTGTAAGTCGGTCGAAGAAGCAACGGCTGCTGCAGACTCTCTTTTGGGCGATGTTTTGGTAACTATTCAAACAGGCGAGACTGGACAAGATGTCAAAACGATTTATGTCACCGACGGGGTCGATATTGAATCAGAGTTCTACCTATCGATTCTCCTCGATAGAACTCGTAACCAGCATGTCGTGATGGCCTCCACCGAAGGCGGTGTTGAGATTGAACAAGTCGCTGAGAAGACGCCCGAAAAAATTATCAAAGAGTGGATTGAGCCAGGGCTTTCTTTACAGCCTAGTCAAGCTCGTCGCTTGGCATTTGCTCTTGGTCTGCAGGGTGACGCACTCAAAAGTGGTGTGAAGCTCTTTATGAAGTTGTTCGATTTCTACGACAAAACAGATGCGAGCATGGTAGAGGTGAATCCCCTGGTCTTGACACCGGATCAACAAGTAATCGCATTGGATGCAAAAGTAACCTTCGACGAAAACGCGTTGTATCGTCACGATGATCTAGCCGCACTGCGTGATGAATCTGAAGAAAATCCATTGGAGCTTGAAGCCTCCAAATTTGGCTTGAATTATATCAAGCTGGATGGCAATGTTGGCTGTATGGTGAATGGCGCAGGGCTTGCCATGGCCACCATGGACATCATCAAGCTATCAGGCGGCGAGCCGGCAAACTTCCTTGATGTTGGGGGTGGAGCCAATGTCGAAACCGTCAAAAATGGCTTTCGAATAATACTAGAGGACCCGAACGTCAAAGGGATCCTCATCAATATTTTTGGTGGGATTGTTCGTTGCGATCGCGTAGCCAACGGGGTACTAGAGGCCATCAAAGACCCTGAAATCGCGAAAAAAGTGGAGCAGATTCCTATTATTGTTCGCCTTCAAGGGACCAATGCAGAAGAAGCGAAGGAGATTATTGATGGAAGCGGTCTCAACGTAATCTCAGCCGTGTTGCTGAAGGAAGCGGCCGAAGAGGTATCCAAAATTTTTGCAGCGTAGTCTATCGCAGCTTAATGCAGGCCTAGGCTTTCTCCTTACGCACCTTGGCCAAGCACTTCTGGTAAAATTCCTCGTACACCTGGACCACTTTGGACTGCTCGAACAACTCGGCTCGAGCGCGAGCATTGGTGGATAAGCGCTGCTTTAAGTCGTCATCACGTAGAATTTTAAGGGTGTAATCGGCCATCGCCTCCGCGTCATCCAATTCGACCAGATACCCAGTTTCTCCGTGAACATTCACTTCGGGAAGCCCCCCAATATTGGTAGACACCACAGGAACGCCACATGCCATCGCTTCGAGTGCTGCCAGCCCAAAGGTCTCAGAACCACTAGGCAGCAAAAACACATCCGACATCGACAAGAGTTGCTCTACTTGCTCTTGCTTCCCTAAGAATCGTATATGGCGCAAAACGCCTAGTTCTTTTGCCAACGATTCCGCTTTGAGTCGCTCCGGCCCATCGCCAACCATAATAAGTTTTGCCGTTCCCCCTTTTTCAAGCAGCTTTGCCATCATTTCCACCAGCACAACCACCCGCTTCACCTTCCGAAAGTTGGAGACATGCATCAACAACGGCTCCCCTTCAGGCGCTAATTCATGACGTAATACAGGGTTTGGAACCCTAGCAAATCGCTCCAAGTCGATAAAGTTTGGTATCACCTCAACATCTTGATGAATATCAAATTGACGGATCGTTTCTGCCTTCAAATACTCCGATACCGCCGTAATACCGTCACTTTGGTTCAGGGAAAAATCGACAATCCGTTTATACGATGGATCCCGTCCGACTAGGGTAATGTCCGTCCCATGAAGGGTTGTCACAATGGGTACTTCAGCTCCACGATCTCCCAAAATTTGACATGCGAGATAGGCACTCGTCGTATGGGGGAGTGCATAATGGACATGGAGCATATCCAATGACTCATTTTCGATGATGTGGGACAACATGTTGGCCAGAGCCAAACCATAGGGTGGGTACTCAAAAAGTGGATAGGATTGTACCGTTACCTCGTGATACACAATATGTGTTTCAAACGCCTCAAGACGAGCTGGTCTAGCATAAGAGATAATGTGAACCGTATGACCTTTTTTGGCCAATCCCTTGGCTAACTCTGTGGCGACGACGCCACTCCCACCAAATGTGGGGTAACAAACAATCCCGATATTCATGATTTACAGTTGAATGGTGTATCTTTTTGACTTGTTAAACTCCTTCTAAACTTAACACCATGGCAGGACATTCCAAGTGGGCAAATATTCGTCATAAAAAGGCGAAAGAAGATTTAAAACGGGCCAAAGTTTTCACAAAATTAACGCGTGAAATCACCATTGCAGCTCGAGAGGGTGGCGATGCTGTGGACTCTAATGCCCGTTTGGCACTCGCTGTAGACAATGCAAAAGCTGCCAATGTCCCAAAGGACAAGATTCAAAAGGCCATTGATAAAGGGGCTGGCAAAGACAACAAAGAGGGTGAGATCTTCACAGAAGTCTCCTATGAAGGGTATGGACCCGGTGGTGTGGCGTTTATCCTGGAGGGAACCAGCAATAATGTGCATCGAACCGCTGGGGAGGTTCGCCATATTTTTTCGAAAGGTGGTGGCAATCTTGGGGAAACGGGTTCTGTAAGCTATCTGTTTGAGACAAAGGGTCGACTAGAGTTTGCAACAACCGCTGAGGATGAATGGCCTATTTTGGAGACCCTTGAGGATTATTTGGTCGATGTAGAGCTCTATGATGGGCGCGCAGAGGTGATGACCGCTCGGGATGAACTCATGGCGGTCAAGAATGTGTTACTTCAAGCAGGAATTCCCGTGGAGAGCGCTGAGCTTGTGAGAGTTCCCCTGACGTCAGTTGACGTCGATGAGGAGACACACATAAAAAACATAGAGCTTTATCAAAAGTTTGAAGAGAATATGGATATTAGTGCCATTTACTGGACTCTTGCCTCTAATGAAGAGTTTGAGCAAAAATATTTTAATGAGTAGAACGTTTTCTAACTCTATGAAACTAGGGACTCCATTTATCGTGCAAACTTTGGTCGGTTTTATCCAAGCGATGGGCTTGCTCTTGCTAGTTTTTGGGCCTCTGAGCCCTTTAGATGGGCAATCCTCTCCTTTAACGCCGTGGGTCCAGCCTGAAAAAGAGGCAAATGAACTCTATAATGACGGGACATACGATCAAGCTGCGGAGGCTTATCGGGGATTACTCCAGCGGCAGCCTGCTGAACAAGACAAACCCAATCAAACACTACCCAAGCTTTGGTTCAATTTAGGCAACTCATTAGCACAACTTGGCGACACCGAAAAAGCAATAGAATCTTATGATGCGTTCAAAGAATCTGGGCTTTCACAAGCTTTTGACCCTACTGAATTGTCCAAAGCCGACTATAACAAAGGCACCTTGCTTGCACAACAAGACCCTGAAGCCGCCATTGATGCGTTAAAGCAGGCGTTAAAAGCCAATCCACAAGATCCTGACGCTAAGCATAATCTCGAGATGCTGCTCCAACAACAGCAACAACAGCAGGATCAGCAGCAGGACAATCAAAATCAGGATCAAGACCAGAATCAAAACGAAAATCAAGACCAGCAAGACCAAAACTCTGATCAAAATCAGGATGGTCAAAATCAGGATTCTGAGCAAGATCAAGACGGTCAAAACCAAGACCCAAATCAGCAGAATCAGCCTCCACCACAGCAGCAACCTCAACAAGGTCAAGCTCCATCCATGCAGCCAAGAGACGCTGAAGCACTGCTGGATGCCTTAGAGCAAAAAGAGAAAGACCTCTTGCGAGAGATGAAAAAAGAGGCCAAGGAACAACAAAACCGTAAGGCCAAAGATTGGTAAGACTGATGATGATGTCTACATGGAATCCATGGACGCATCATGTCCTACAACTGATGGGTGTATGTAGAGCCTTACAGCTCCACAGATGGGTGATTGCATGTGCAATCGTGGCCATGACAATGGTCAATCCTACCGTCACCATGGCTCAGGGGCAAAGCCCCGAGATCCAAGCCACACTCTCCAATACGATTATCTACACAGGTGAATCCTTCAATCTGAGTATTGAAATCAAAAATGGTGCGTTTTCGAGCGCTGATTATCCTCAAATTGGACAGATTCCTGGTGCGAGAGTCCTGAACCGAGTTCCATCACGATCATCGAGTTATCAAATTATTAATGGCAACGCCTCCTCATCGTTGACGTACACCTACACGTTAATGGCGGAACGTGAGGGCTCGTTTGAGATTCCATCTTTAGACGTAGTGATTGATGGAGAAACGTACACTACAGAGCCCATTCCTTTCCAGGTTCAATCGGCTGCGACTGGCGCCTCGGCTGACGACGGATCGATTCCAGATATTTTTATAGAGATGGAATTTGATGATCGGACTCCCGTGCTAGGACAGCAATTGTTAGCGGAAGTGGTTCTCTATTTTCGAAATGGTTTAGAGGTGCAGTCCTTTCAACCTTTGACAGGCTGGAGTGCAGATGGCTTGTGGAAAGAGGAGTTGGAAGGGCAAGCACAACCACGGGCCGAAGATGCACTGATTCAGGGTCAACGATTTCGTCGTGCCTCATTGCTAAAGTTCATGGTATTTCCAACGCGGACTGGAACCCTGGTCGTGGATCCCTTCCCCATGGTGCTGGGTGTCCGGTCACAGGTATCCAGTCGAGATCCATTTGGAAGTATTTTTGACAGTTTTGGGACCAATCTGCGACGCGTGACACTGCAAACCGAGGAGTTTGAATTGGAGGTGCAGCGACCCGATAATCCACCGAGTGTGGATCTCATCTTGGATGCAGTAGGCTCGTTTACCATTACAAGAAGTGCCTCAGGTCGAGAGGTACAAGTGGGCGAGGGCATCGAAATCACCACTACTGTGCAAGGCACGGGAAATCTTCCCTTATTGACTCGTCCACAATTGGAGTACCCTGAAGAATGGCAAGAGTATTCACCTCAAGAGGCGTCCGATTTTCGTGCTCGAAATGAGCGAGTAGAGGGTCAAAAAGCATTCACAGATCTTGTCGTACCCTCCAAAGCGGGCCGAGGGGAAGTTCCCGCTGTAGATGTTGCCTACTATAACCCAACCGCTGCTCGATGGGAGGTGGTATCGCTGCCTGCCATTCCGCTAATTGCTCGTGAGGCAATAGGGCAAACACCGGTCCAACTAGCAGATGCTGCTCGGCAGTTTCCAATGATGGGGGGTGCACCGACTTGGATTCAAACCGTCTCCATCCCCACCTGGTTTTGGCAACAAGGGACGTGGGTGTCGCGCCTTCTTCTACCCACGGTTCTTGGCCTTGGTTTGTGGGTCTTGATGATCGCACGACGAATAAGAGAGCAGCAAGCGCCCTCAAAACAACGGCATGCAGCGGCCAAAACCCTTCTCAGCCAATGCGAAGTGCATGAAAATCAAACACATCATGCAAGACATGGCGCAAACGAATCAACATCGTCCAAAGAGATTCAAGAACGGTACACGGTGTTAGTACAACAGGTGCTTGACTATCTCCGTTTGAAACTTCAACGACCTACAGGTGCCTTCACGCTTGCCGATGCTGAAAAACTCATTGATTCGATGGCCATAGATCAGGGGTTTAAGGAGAGTTCTAAGGGGCTTTTTAAACAACTTTCTCGGATGTCTTATTCTCCAGCCGCCTCCCATGAGCAACTCTGTACAGATCTTGACGCTGTGCGCGAATGGGTTGACAACGCAGAAAATGCCTTAAAACAGAAGAGGAGATCATGAGTATTGGATTTGTTTTGGCTATCATGATGCAGGTCATGATACAAGGTGGGGTGAGTGACACACCCTCTGACCTGCAAGCGGCACATGAGGCCCGTTTTGTTGAAGCCATTGAAGAATATCGGAGTGGGCAAATTGTAGAGGCCTATGAGGCACTTTTTCAGATTGTCTCAGAGGGTGGTCAAGCGCCAGAACTCTATTTTAATTTGGGTGTGGCATCGAGTCGCATGGGGCGATTGGGCGAATCAATGGGGTGGTTCCAACTTGCCTCCGAAGATCCCAGACTCGAGTCTGAAGCTTTGGATGCCTATGCCTCTGTTCAAGAACAATTACCATTTACCATTCCTGTGCTTCCAAAAACCCCCTGGCAGCGTGGTTATGAAGCGCTTCAGGGGTTCTTCACGCCCAATGGATGGTCTTGGATGCTTTCTGTTGGTTTATACATTGTAGTCTTAGGACTTGGACTGGGTTGGTTTAGCTCCCTTTCTTGGCGTCACGCTTCATGGGTAAGTGGCTTGGGCGCAGTGATTGCCCTTGTGGCGTCCATCATCTTATGGTCAAGCGCGACTCAGTATGCTGAGACGGTGAAAGGCTTCGTCACTGCCGAATCTGTGACACTGTATTATGAACCCAACCAAGAGTTTCCAAGTGAAACCATCGCGTATGAGGGGGTCGAATTTAGGTTGAGAATGGGTGATTTTAGCGGTGATCTTGATGAAAGTGTAGCCTCCAATTCATCTATTCCACGGACAGAATGGCTTCCTGTCACCCTCTCCAATGGTTCCTCAGGTTGGCTCCCATCTAAGGATGTTTTCCTAGCCGATACCCGTTATCTTGGCTCATAATAGAACCATCCAGTATCTAGATTCGACTCTGCAATAGATGCGAATCCACACCTAACCCGAATTTCACCACACTATTTCACCACACTATGGATGCCATACGCACCTATCTTGACGCTCACAAACATTCACATCTTGACGCACTCAAAGAGATTCTCCGCGTCCCAAGTGTGAGTACCAGCCCGGAGCATGCAGGTGATGTCCAAGCGTTAGCAGAGCACCTCCGCAATCACTTAGAGTCCATCGGATTGAAGAAGGCAACTGTTCATAGCACCCCCGGCCATCCAATTGTTACGGCCGAATGGCTTCATGCGCCGGATGCCCCCACCGTATTAATCTATGGCCATTATGACGTGCAGCCAGCAGATCCACTGGAACTCTGGGAAACGCCTCCTTTTGAGCCAACACAAAAGGGAGATCGGCTGTATGCCCGGGGTGCAAGTGATGACAAAGGCCAAAGCTTTATCCATGTGTGTGCATTGGAAGCATGGCTTGCCACCGAACAACGATTGCCTGTGAATGTAAAAATCCTTCTTGAGGGAGAGGAGGAAATAGGATCCCCAAACCTTGTGCCTTTTCTTGAAGAGAACAAAGTATGGTGTGCTTGTGATACCGTTTTAGTATCTGACACCGCGATGTTTGGCAAGAATCAACCTTCCATCACCGTTGGGCTTCGTGGTCTTGCCTATCTAGAAGTGCACGTCGAAGGTCCCACCCGTGATCTGCACTCCGGGGTTTATGGAGGCGCGGCACCAAATCCTGCTACGATCTTAAACGACATGTTATCTCAATGCATAGATCTCAAAACAGGAAAAATTCTAATCCCTGGCTTCTATGACGAAGTGATCGAACTGACCAAAGCAGAGCAAGTGGCTGTCCATGCACTCCCGTTTTCGATGGACACCTACACAAAGTCCATTGGAATTGAAGAGGTGGTCGGGGAGCCAGAGTACACCGTTCATGAACGGGTCTCCAGCCGTCCCACCTTTGATGTGAACGGGCTCTGGGGAGGATATCAAGGCGAAGGTGCCAAAACGGTACTTCCAGCCAAAGCAGGAGCCAAAGTCTCCATGCGACTTGTCCCAAACCAAGATCCACAGTCCACTGCCGATAAGTTCAACTCGTTTATCCATTCGATTGCGCCTCCATCTGTACGCGTCAACGTCATCAATCATCATGGAGGGAGCCCAGTGGTCATGGATCTAACCTCTGATCCTATTCAAAAGGCCGCTCAAGCATTCAAAGAAGTGTACCAAACGGAGGTGTTTTTTACTCGCGAGGGTGGCTCTATTCCAATTATCGCAGATTTCAAACGGGTCCTTGGTGTTGATTCCGTGTTAATGGGATTTGGTCTTAACGAAGATGGACTTCACTCACCAAATGAAAGTTTCTCCATTGAAGACTTCTACCGAGGACGTGAAGTATCAGCTAGATTTCTTGCCCATATGGCAAGTGACGGCACAGAGAATTAGCGCTCTAATTCATAGGTGATGGGCGCCTGGATCTCAAAATCATAGAGCGTTAGGCGTCGCAAATTATACACTCCAAGCCAGTACGTTCGAAGAGCTTGGATATAAGCACGCTTCGCGGAATCGCGCTCATTTTGAGCAATCAGAAGATTGGTAATATCGATATTACCAATGAGATAACGATTACGAGCAACCTGATATCGACGTAGGGCAATCGTGTCAGATTGAGCGGCGATCTCTAGCTGACGTTCCAGCTGCAAGAACTCCATTACCGTATTTTGAACGGCAAGCTCAAATTGTGCTTGGCTGTAAGCGATTTCATCGGCCACTTCACGTTGTACATTGCGCGCCGACTGAATCTCTGCCCGAGCCTTACCCCAATTAAAAATGGGGATATCAAAGCCTAGTGTTATAAACTGCTGGTCCAAAGGGTCGTTATATACATCGTTAATGTCTTCGGCCGTTTGGTTAAATCCCACATTGGCAATAATGTTAGCCGAAAAGGTACTTTGCCTCACTGCTTGTTCCAACTGACGGCGAGCATCAATCTCTTGTAATGCGTTATTCAGTGATGTGCTGTTGTTCTGCTGCGCCATCGCTAAGGCTTTATCTGCTGTAACTTCAAGGCGAGGAAGCTGTTCCGGAATACTCACATCGAAATCGGCATTTGCAGGCAACCCAAGCAACAATCGAAAATTCTTGATCTGCTGATCGTACTGAATTTGAGAGCTGGTAAGATTGGTCTCCGCATTTCGGAGTGCCAATTCACTTTGCAGTAGATCGTTTTCGGCAATCGTCCCAATGTTGAATCGACCCCGAGAGATATTGTAAATCGAGTCATTGACCGCGACATTGGTTTGGGCAATATCAAGGTTGATTTTGGCTAGCAACACATCAAAATAGCGTTGTGTTACGGTGAAGGAGAGATCTTCAAGCTCCTCGACGTACTGTTTTTCAGCAATGGTCAAGCGTAACGGTTCAAGCCGATTGCGCCATTTGAGCGCATTATATTGAAAGAGTGGTTGACGATAGCTCACAACTAAGGGGGTTGAGCTCCACAAATAGGTGTTCTCATCACTAAAAATCCCCAGCCGGGTCATTCCGCTTGCAATCGAGACTGTCCCTCCTGTCCACAAAAGATTTTGGTTTACACCTAACTCTAAACTCGCGTTTGACTGCTTTGTTGCAATAAACTGCGTGCTCCCATCATCTGCCAACCGAGTGGAGAGACGACGGTTGTAGTTAGGCACATCTCCTGAGAGATCTAAACTAGGAAGCAGATCCGCGCGGAAAGACTTATATCGATACTGACTTGCAACCAACGAATACTTGGCTGCACGAGACAATGGACTTTGCTCAAGAGCCAACTGGATGGTCTCCTCCAACTCAAATATTTGTGCAGCTTTTTGGGCAGTGACTTGTTCTGTGGATGAAGCGCCCGCTGAAGCCTCTGAAGAACCGTTTTGACCCGACTGAGCGAACGAAACAAGTGGCATGGAGATCATGCAGATCCCCAGACAAAAAATCATCACAAAGATGGGGGCAAACGTGCGAATGTGAGATTCTCGGTGTGAGATAAACATGGATTCCATAGGATTACTCATATCTAAGTGCAACAACAACATCTTGTTCGGACGCTCTCTTTGCTGGAACGTATCCAAATACCACGCCAATCAATGACGCTACCCCAAAAGAAATCAAAATAGAGGCGAGTGTGACAATCGTTTGTATGCCCGCAAACCACTGGATCACCAAACTCAGCACAATCCCAAGGACAATGCCAATAAATCCACCCACAAAACAAATCGTGAGAGCCTCCGTCAAAAATTGCATGCGGATATCTTTCTGCTGAGCCCCAACGGCACGACGAACCCCAATTTCACGGTACCGTTCGATCACAGAGGCGAGCATGATATTCATAATCCCAATCCCTCCAACAATCAACGAGATGGAGGCAATGGCTGCGAGCACGATGTTGAAGATATTTTTGGTCCGTTGCTCTTGCTCTAGCAACAATTCAGGGACGATAATTTCAAAATCGACGACGTCATTGTGTCGACGTTGCAACATTCTAGACATGATTTCTGAAACTGCCACGCTGTACTGGTTGTCCTCTACTCGCACAATGAGGCGATCCACTTCGTTGGTATTTCCATCTCCACTATTGACTCCCGAGGAAGAAGAAGACGTAGAAATCGCGAAACCACGTCCAAAAAACATCGTCGTCGTGCTACCACCCCCACCTCCTACATCATCACCTGTTACCACTGAGCGATTCCCATAACGCAAAAGAACCGACGTCACAGGCGCATAGATATCCATGTTGTAATCGCGAATCCCCAGATTTTCAATTTGTTGATTCGAAATTCGCTTCTCTTCTAGCACACCAACCACACGAAACCACACCCTTCCTGCCTTGATCCGTTTGCCAATAGGGTCATCCCCAGAAAAAAACTTCGCTCGTATTCCAGCACCAATGATGGCAACAGGTAAGGACTCTTCCACCTGACTATCGGTGAAATTATCCCCAAGCTCAAAGGACGATTCATTGATTTCAAAATACTCGTCCGACACACCGATAATTTTACCCGTTCGCATACGCCCCGATCGGATAATTTGTGTGTCGTATATAATCTCAGGCGTGACGGTCTCCACGTAGGGGATATTCGTCCGAATGGCTTCGAGATCTTGGAGTGTGAGCCCAGGAGAGAATTTCTTTGAGCTCGATTCCGTGAATGCATCACCGCCACTTGACTCAACATCCCCCTCTTTTTGCTCCACCACCGGTTGCACAATAATATTATTGGTCCCCAACAGCTTCATTTGGTCAAGCACTTCTTCCTGTGCTCCACGACCAATGGCAAGCATAGATATCACAGAGGCTACACCAAAAATAATCCCCAACGATGTCAAAAACGATCGAAGTCGATTTTGCTTCATTGCCTCTATGGCAATATCGAAATTATACCCTAGGTTTTGGAGATTCATATCGCCCTACGAGCCTGAGCCATTAGACTGAACCTGCACCCGTACCTGTCCGCTAGCTCCACCCCGAGCCCCACCACTTTGAGCTCCTGCACCTCGATTCATAAAGACTCTTCGGAGAGAATCTCGTTGCTCTTGGGTCATGTTCTGAAAGTCCATCCTCATCATGCCCTCTTGGGCTTGCCTTGGTTGATTTTGACGCGCCTGCTGTTCTTGTTGACGTTCCATCTTCGCCTGCTCAATGGCTCGAATCTCCTGCAAAACATCCTCAGCCAGTGGAATAAACTTGAGACCAGCTGTGTCTGTTGGCATCGATATCAACATCTCATCCCCTTCCTCAATCCCTGCTTTCACAACAACATCATTTTCGTTCATCGATCCTAACCACACTTGTTGTCTCTCTACGCCCAAACCGGCTTTTTTGTACACCACATCCAAACCATTAAACTCAAACACTGTTTCGAGTGGGACATACACGGCACCTGCAATTTCTTCAATTGAGATAGCGTTTGAGGTTGTCATGGATGGGCGCAGAACTGAATCTGACTCATTAATTTCAATAACCACTTCAAACACTTTGGAATCAGAGTTTTGACGTTGCTCTCCGATATTCGCTACGGATGTCACGACACCACTTAATGACTTATCTGGGATGGCATCGAGTCCAATATCAACTAACTGATTTACACGAACTTTCTGAATGTCCACTTCATTCACAAAGGTAATAGACTCCATGACGGAAAAATCAGGTAGCTCAGCAATCACTGGATTCCATGCGCTTACACTACTCCCTTCGGCCACTTTTGTGCCACCATTACGTGTATAGATGACCATCCCATTTTCTGGAGCATAGACCGTAAACTCATCGATCACCTGTTGTATTCTTTCCAGATCGCGTTGCTCCTCAATCAATTCCGTTTCTAGCTCCCGTAGTCTAGCCTCTTCTTTACGCACCCTCGTGACATAATTTTCACGCTCTTGCTGAAGCTGTCTTTGGGTTTGTTCATACGCGATTTCAACTTGCCGCTGCACAGAGGGTGATTCGTAAATTGATTGCTCCACCGCCAACTGACGCTCCTCCACCTCAAATTCAAGGTTTTCAAGGGTATTCCTAGCAGCAGACAGGGTCAAGGAACTGTCAAGTTGGGCCTGCTCAAACTGTGATTCAGCCTGCTGGACATTTAACTGAGCGTCTTGAAGACGTGTGTTGGCTTCCGAGCGATCCAATTCGGCCACAAAATCGCCTCGTTGCACAACCGTCCCCTCCGGGATAATGCGCTGGATGTTAAAATTATACACACGGACATCTCTCGCATTACGCGGACCCATGATTTGGGTTGAATTCTTGGCCTGAAGTTCTCCCGTCGTGTTAATGATCACCTCAAACGGACCTCGCTGCGCTTCCGCGTAGATTTGAGTCGTGTCTTCACCACTTCGTCCAAGCGCAAACCACAACACACCAATAATGATAATGGCTCCACCAAGGAGCAGTAGATTTCTGTTAATTTTCATAGGGAATCGCTCGGTTTGAGTGGGAATCGCTGCAAATGATAAGGCCTATTTTGGCTTGTTTTGGTCGTCAACGAGTGTGACGTTTGGGGTATGATTGGCTATGTCTTCCTCATCAAAAAGACCGTAAGCAATCACGATTACTTTATCTCCAATTTGCGTAAGGCGGGCGGCAGCACCATTTAGACAACATATGCCAGATCCTCGCTCTCCAGGTATGGTGTACGTCTCAAGACGGTGTCCATTATTAATGTTGAGCACTTGCACACGCTCATAAGGCACAATACCTGCCTTTTCGAGTAAGTCAAGATCCAGGGTGATGGACCCTTCATAATGAAGATTCGCATCGGTGACCGTTAATGGCTGGATTTTTGAGTGAAAAAGGGTTCGTTTCATAGTCATTTGTGTCCACGAAAAAGCAAACTTATATGCTTTCAGTATCAATAAGGAGGTTATCAATGAGTCTGGTTTGGCCAAGCCAACCCGCAGCAGCAACCACTAATGGTTGTCCAGGGTGAGGCTCAAGAACAGGCGTCAACGTCGGGACATCGTATACATCCACGTACTCTAAACGAAAACCAGCCACAGAAAGTTGCGCATGAAGCTCATTTCGTCTTTTTTGGAGAAGCGCAGAGGCTTCTTTGGCTTCTATTGCCTGTTTTAGTTGGTCGAGAGCTTTAAACATTGCCACAGCAGATCCACGCTCTTGTGGGCTAAGGTATCGATTTCGGCTGCTGAGAGCCAACCCATCGGCTTCACGCACCGTCTCCACACAGTGCATCCGAATGGGCAGCGCGAGTTCATCCACCATAGCCTCAAGGACACGATATTGCTGGAAATCTTTTTGACCAAACCATGCCTCATCAGGTTGGGTAAGGCTAAACAAGCGCATCACTACGTGGCAAACACCCTCAAAATGTCCAGGGCGATGAGGACCACACATATGCTGGATAAGTCCTTTTGGCTGAATCACAAATTGTTGCTGATCCAAGGCCATTTCTTGAGGAAATGGAGCGAATAGTAGAGACACACCCTCTTGTTGGCATACTTCTTGATCATGGGATAAATCACGAGGATATCGGTCAAAATCCTCGTTGGGTCCAAATTGCAAGGGGTTCACAAATAGCGTCGCCACCGTGGGACCTTGTGCGACCGCATGTTTAAGTAATTCACGATGACCTTCGTGCAGCGCACCCATCGTCGGCACGAGTTGCCGGGGGTGATTCGGATGCGTACGTTGGAGCTCTAATAGCGCCTCCCGTAGCTCATCAATCGTCTGGACGACTTCCATAGAACCCTTCAGAGATATGTTGGGATCAAACAGAAACGGTTCGTTACTTCAATCACTAAAACGATCGATTCGGGTCAAACCCTTCCAAAAGCTGCTTGATCCGATTCAGGAACGCGCCACCATGTGCCCCGTCAATCGAACGGTGATCGTAACTCATCGATAAATACATTTGATGACGAATCGCAATCACATCACCATCCTCTGTTTCCATCACCATAGGGCGCTTTTCAATCGCACCTGTTCCAATGATGGCTACTTGTGGCTGATTAATGATCGGCGTGCCCATAAGATTGCCCACACTTCCATAATTGGTCAGTGTAATGGTGCCTCCTACCAAATCATCTGGACTCAGCGTTTTGGATCGGGCCTTTGTCGCAAGATCGGTAATGGCATGCGCTAATGCCGCAAGATTCTTGTCCTGTGCATGTTTAATCACCGGGACAATTAACCCTCCAATACCACCCTCTCCAAGAGCAACCGCTAGTCCAAAATTGATGTTCTTCTTCACATGAATTTCATCTCCAACAATGGAGCTGTTAATCAACGGAAACTCCCGAATGGCCTGAATAATGGCCTCCACAAAAATAGGTGTAAAGGTAAGTTTTGCACCTGTTTGCTTCAGGAACCGGTCTTTATTTGCTGCTCGCCACTTCACAACTTGGGTCACATCCACATCAGAAAACGTCGTGACATGAGCCGATGTCTGCTTTGAGTTGACCATATGCTCCGCAATCATCTTGCGCATACGATCCATCTTGATGATTTCAACTTGTTGCTCAGGTGCTTTGACGTTTAGCTGACCTGCGTTGATGGATCCAGAACTTGATGCTGCGGGTGTGGCAGTCGGTGCAGCTGGAGCTGGTGCGGCCGGAGCAGGAGCGCCAGGGCGTGACAAGCCTCCTCCTGAGGCAGGTTGAGCAGGTGTAGAGGCATTGCTTGCAGAAGGAGTAGACGTGCCTGCTTGCGGTGGACGAATAGACAAGAAATTCAACATGTCCTTCTTCGTCAATCGACCATCTTTGCCTGTACCGGGAATTTGATCCAGGGTTTCAACAGGGATACCCTCTTTCTCCGCAATCGACCGAACCAATGGGGACAAAAATTTGCCTGATGGCGTAGAATTGGGGATTGAACCTGCAGCTTTTGTGGCAGCAGGTGCTGGTGATGTAGACTCAGGGGTGGCTACCGGTGTTGATGTATCCAGCGTAGCTACAGGCTCTACTGGCGCGGGTTGCGCAGCAGGCTGTGCACTACTACCGGCCGGTGCAAGCCTTGCAATCACTTGTCCCACCTGAATCGTCTCACCCTCCTTGGCCAAAATCTCAGTCAACACTCCGGCTTCAGGAGATGGAACTTCTGTATCCACCTTATCCGTAGCGATTTCGAGCAGGGTCTCATCCACCTCGACCGAATCGCCAATCGCTTTACTCCAACTCAATACTTCTCCTTCCATTACAGATTCACCCATTTGTGGCATGACCACTTCAATGGACTCACCTGAGGCCACGGGTGCGGCTTGAGGTGCAGGAGCCACTGGAGCAGGAGTTGCTGGTTCAGGCGTTTGGGCTACCGCTGGTTCCGGTGCAGATGCTGGTACTTGTTCGGCCACGGGTGCGGATGCGGGTTCTGGCTCAGATGAAGGAGCAGGAGTCGCTGTCGCAGTCGATGCAGCGCTCGCATCTGTTTCAATAATGGCAATTGGCTTTCCGACTTCCACGGTATCGCCCTCTTGGGCAAGAAGCTCAACAATCACACCTGCCTCC
>CEOK01039325.1_pt1 | contig 21621 bp, 21 predicted proteins | sample 427001 | NCBI WGS metagenome assembly CEOK01 (sample SAMEA2591108, study PRJEB7988) | marine metagenome | isolation source: saline water (ENVO:00002010), including | reverse complement strand
TTTTTAATGTTTCTTGTTGATTACTTCGATATTTAAACTCTTCCTCTACAAAAACACTTGGCCCATATTCGCTATAAATAGCGTGTTTTAATTGACTCAACGATAAACCTGTTTCTAAAACAATTTGTGCAAGTAGAAGCCCTGGTAAAAAACCACATTTTTCTAAAGTATGATCCGATGTGCTAAATCCACCGGAAGATTCGACTGCTAATCCAATCTGCTTTGTTGATCTGCAATCAGTTAAAAAAGGTGCAAAATATTTAAATCCTACAGCTGTTTCAACATAATCAAGATTATGGTTATCGCAAATTTGACGAATTAATCGTGATGTAGCTACAGTTGCGGCAATCCCTTTGATATTTTTACCTTTTGATTTTAAATAATTAAAAATGATAGCTGTAGTCTCTTCAGGAGTTAAATGGCTACCATGTTCGTCTAAAACAACATGTCTATCTCCATCAGGGTCATTGGCAATCCCTAAATGCAATCCATTATCTTGAATATGGCGTGCTAATATTTTTAAAGAAGAGTATTTGGTAGGGTTAGCTTCTAATCCTCCAAAATCGGCTAATGGTTCTGTATGAAATAGAGTATGAGACTTTGTTTTATGAAGAGCAAAAAACATTTCCCATAATGGTCCACAAGCACCATGCTTACCATCAATAGCTATTTTTAAATCATCAAAGTTTAGTGGTTTTTGCGAATAGTTTTCAATAAGTGTTTTCAAATGCTCAGCATAGGCCTCTTCAGCAAAAACATAACGAAAAGTAGCTGGTTTTAAAGCTGTTGGAGGGACTCCTTCATGCCAAAATTTATTTGCCAAAGATTCAATTTCTGCTGTCGTTGTTGTTGGGGCAGGGGCACCATTTTTAGGGTTAAATTTAATACCGTTGTAACTAGGTGGGTTATGTGAAGCCGTTAGAATAATACCACCAGCTAATTGATGGTGTTGAATATACCAAGATACAACAGGTGTGGGGGCATATGTATCAAAAACGTCAACACTAATACCATATGAGCAAAATGTATCAACAACAGTTTTAGTGAATGAGTTCTCTCGTAATCGTTCATCATTTCCTCGACGAGGGTCATAGCCTAGGACTACAGTTGGTTTTAGTTCATCTTTGAGTAAAACTCCAATTGCAGCACAAATACAACGAACTTGTTTGACTGTAAATGTTTTGTCAATTATACCTCTATGGCCTGATGTTCCAAATGATATCGAATTTATTGAATTCACATGTTTATTTTAGCAAAATAAATTTTGGGATGCTAGCATCAGTTCAGCATATCTAGGCATGATCTATGATAATTGGTAAGATTAAATAATCTTTAATTTGCCGAGGTGGTGGAATTGGTAGACACGCTAGCTTGAGGGGTTAGTGGAGGGTTCTCCGTGCAGGTTCAAGTCCTGTTCTCGGCACCAACAAAAACTATGAAAAAACTATTTGCACAATTGAATCAACATAAACCAGCCATTATGGGTATACTCAACCTTACTCCAGATTCATTTATCGATGGGGGCAAATACAACTCATTCGATAAAGCAATGATACATATTGAAAATCTAATTAATGCGGGTGCAGCAATAATTGATATTGGTGCAGAGTCGACACGACCTGGGGCAAAAGAAGTGTCTGCAGCTATCGAAATAGAACGCTTGGCACCAATAATTACAAAATTTAAACAGTATTTTGATGTTCCTTTATCTTTGGATACAAAAAAAGCCTCAGTTGCTGAGTTTGGGTTAAAACATGGAGTCGATATCATAAATGATGTGTCAGGTGGAATTGATCCAGCTATGAGAAAAATTGTTGCCCAACAGAATGCTGCAATCATTATAATGCATATGCAAAATAAACCTGAAACAATGCAATTAAACCCTACATATGATGATGTTGTAAAAGATATCTATCACTTTTTTAAAAAGCAAATTGGTTTATTAGAGCAAGCTGGTATTGAGTCAATTATTTTGGATCCAGGAATTGGCTTTGGAAAGTCACTCGATCATAATATATCGTTATTAAATAAACTTAATCAATTTAATAATTTGAATAAACCAATCATGGTTGGAACCTCGAAAAAGTCGTTTATTAGCAAAATAACAGGAGAGCCTGAAAATGAACGAATGGAAGGAACAATAATTTCAAATTTTATTGCAATCCAAAAAGGTGCTACTATATTGAGAGTTCATGATGTTAAATCAACAAAAAAAGTTCTACAGCTATGCAATGCATTTAAGGAGTTAGCATGATAAATACAGTATTTATAGCACTTGGATCAAACATTGGAAATCGTGAGGATTATATAAATAAAGCTGTTAAATTATTAACGGCTAATAATGATATCGATTTAGTGGCTATATCGACATTAATCGAATCAAAAGCGGTCACGTTAATGCCACAGCCAGACTATTTAAATGGTGTAGCTGAGTTTAAGACAATTTTAAGTGCAAGGCAGTTATTTGATTTAACACAAGATATTGAAATTCAACTGGGTCGTAAAACAAAAGGTAATCATGATCCCAGAACAATAGATTTAGACATATTATTATTTAATGATGATGTAATTACTGATGATGATTTGGTAATTCCTCATCCTTTATTACATGAAAGAGAATTTGTGATGAAGCCACTATTAGAATTAAATCCTACTATTGTTCACCCTATGTACAATATGGCTGTTAGTGAATTAGCAGAGGAACGTTACTCAACGTCTTAAAAATGTTATCGCTTGAAAAATTTAAAGAAGAAGCACGTTTATTTGCTAAAACATTAAAGGCAGGGGATATTATTTTATTAAATGGCCCAATGGGGGCGGGGAAAACAACGTTTGTAAGCGCATTAGCCACTCATTTTAATTTTGAAGATGTATCTTCGCCAAGTTTTGCCTTAGTGAACCATTATGCTACAGCGATACCTATCATTCATATGGATTTATATCGGTGTAAAAATGAAAATGACATAATAATGCTTGATTTAGACCATTATTTTGAAAAAGACGATCATATTGTAATCATTGAATGGGCTCAAAAAGCTCCTTGGCTTGAAGAGCATTCCAATTACATAATAACCATAGATGTAACCCCAAAATTTAAGCGAAAAATTAATATAAAGCAGTGTTCTTAAGTTTGGCGTTCATAACAGCGAAGCAATGCGCTATGCGCTCTAGAATTTAATGCAATTTCTTCATTAGAAGCCTTTATTACTTGTTTATTTAAAGGTTTAAAAATAGGTTTTCTTTCTTTAAAAAAGCGTTTAACAAGTTTATCTTCTAAAGAATGAAATGACAAAATAGCAATTCTTCCTCCTGGTGCAACAAGTCCTTCAATTTGGGTTAATAGAGTTTCTAATACTAAAAGTTCTTTATTTACTTCAATTCGGATAGCTTGAAAAACCTGTGCTAATGTCTTGATATATCGTTTACGACTATTTTTAAAAAAATAACTTTTTTTAACAATAGCTATTAAATCATTTGTGGTATTTAATTTTGTTTTCCGTGCTTCAATAATATGCCTTACTAAGATTTTATTTTGATGTAATTGTCCATATTTAAAAAAGACATCTGAAAGTTCTTTTTCAGAGTAACTATGTAAAACATCATATGCAGAAAGTACAGCTTCTTGATTCATTCGCATATCTAAAGCAGCATCTGTTTGAAAACTAAATCCTCTTGTTTCAGAATCTAATTGCACAGACGACATTCCCAAATCAACAAATAATGCATCAACGTGAGGATGACCAGTTTTTTTTAAACAGTTTTTTGCATTTTCAAAATTAGTATTAAACAAAGCCACATTGGGTGAATAGCTAAATTGTTTTTGGCAAAATTTGATTGCAGTTTGGTCTTGGTCAATACCTATCAAAAAGCCATCTGAACCTATTAATTTAACAAAATGTTCGCTATGGCCAGCGTAGCCAATCGTTCCATCTAAAATAACATCACCTTTTTGTAGAGATAAATAATCAAGAACAGCGTCTAGTAATACTGGTTGATGTGGTCTAGTCATAGATGCACTCTCGAATAATATGTTTACTTCTGGAGTCACTTTTCTTTGTTACAGTAAATAAACCAACACGCTGGTTTATGTCGTGTCGTTGATTTATATAATTTAAATAGGTTTCTTGATTACTAAATGGGGAAAAAGTATTTCCATCATATGTAGTGATTTCAATATCCCAGTAATCATTTTGTTTAAAATAAAGTAAGGCCGCGGGGGCCATAATATCCCATAATTTTACGTTAGCTTTGTAAAAAACATCGCAATGGCCTTGATACATTTTTGCAAGAGAGTAGCCTAACGCCATTGTTCTAAATTCATTTTTTTTCAATTGGGTATTTATCTTCTCAAATAATGTTTGATCCTTGATTCGTGCACTATAAAATTCAGAACAAAGAGCATCACTAAAAACTAAATCCTGAGATGGACTAATTGTATTGGCTTCTAAAATTATATTTTCTGAAGGTAGTGCTACAAACGTTAAAAAGGGTTTACCATTAAAAATGCAGCCAATATTTATACAATATTCGTTTTTTCCATGGGCATAGTTGCTTGTTCCATCTATTGGATCTATATACCAACAGTAATCTGATGGGGTTAAAGTATCTTGTCCAAACTCTTCTCCAACTACTTTATGTTTAGGAAAATGTTTGTTTATCCAATAGCGTAAAATATATTCAATCCCTTGATCCATTTCAGTGACCAAATCAAACGCTTCATCTTTTTGGTTTATATCCACTTTATTTTGACCGTCTTTTACAAATGTTGCTAAGTAGTGAATAAACGTTTTTAATGGCTCAAATAATGCTTTTTCATTTTGAATTGGCGTGTCCCAGAGTTCTTTAAAGCGTGCGGGTAGATCAATGTATAGATGATCTTTATAGGTTAATTCTGCATTTTTAAATGATGTTGCTTTACCAAATAGTGGTAAATATAGTCTATATGTCGTTGAATCCAACTGTTTAATTAAGTCTTCCATATCGACATCTTAAACTAATTTTTTATTCGATACTACTTAATTATCTTGTTTATCAAAATGGAGTTGGGTATAGTAAGTTTGTGAATAAATTATTTTTTGTTCTATTAATTATTATAAGCTCAGTAAATAGTGCATCGATTAATTTTTCAGATCGTATGACGTCGAGGCTAAATGAAATCCAGAGTCCTTTAAGTCAGGAATTAAAAATAAAAAAAGCGTCGCTAACGCTTACAACAGATAACGTAGACATTGATTTAAAAGCCAATAAAATGATGGCATTCGGAAAAAATGAAATTATCTCTGAGTATGGAAATATCGTATCCGATAAAATAACAATAGATTATGCAGATTTAAGAATAGGTTTATTTGGTAATGTGAAGTTAAATACTCAGGAAATGAGTTTGAATAGTGAAGAAGCCTATGTTAAAGTAAACGAGAATACTTTCATGGCAACAAAAGCTGTTAAATTCGAACATGGGATATACAAATCTAGTTCGGACTCAGCTATTTTTAATCGAAACAAAAATGAAATTCGTTTCGAAAACGATGTTTTATTTACATCTGGAAATGAATACGCGAAAGGGGATGTTATTATTTTTGATTTAACGAATGAAACCTTTTTATCAAAAGGAAAAGCTAAAATAAAAGTTTCAAGGGATGTAATACAATGACATTAAAAGAAGACCTTGATATTTTAGAACAACTTGACTCTTTTTCTCCTGAAGATATTTTCGATATGATTATTATAGGAAGCGGTCCCGCAGGAATGTCAGCAGCGCTCTGTGCTGGCCGAGCAAAGCTTAAAGTGTTAATGATCGATAAAAGCTTACCTGGTGGGCAAGCGTCAACTGCCTATAAAATAACAAATTATTTAGGGTTGCCTACAGGCAAACTTGGTCCTGATCTTGCATTTGATATGGAAACGCACTTAAAAGAGTATTCCATTAGCTATCGTTGTGAAACAGTTGAAGATATCATTACACCAGCTGAGCCTGTAAAAAAAGTGAAAACAGACCTTGGAAATATTTATAAAACAAAAGCTGTTGTTATGGCTATCGGGCTTGAGCCTAAACCATTAGAAATGGACTTTGAGAAACAGTTTTTGGGAAGAGGGATTTCTTATTATGCACAATCAGATGTGGAAAGTTACGCAGGAAAAGATGTCGCTGTAATTGGTGGAGGCAATTGTGCTTGCTATGCTGCCGATCATTTGTCTGAATATGTAAATAAATTATACCTAATTCATCGATCTGACTATATAAAAGCTGTTAAAATCTTAAAAGATAAGATAATGGAAAATCCCAAAATAGATATTTTATGGGATACCCAACCTGAAGATGCCTTTGGAATAGATAAGCTGGAACGGATAAAATTAAATCATGTCATAACTAACCAGTCGACTTGGTTAACCGTTCAGGGTGTTTTTATTTATGTTGGTCGAATACCACCAAAAGATTTAATTTCAGTAGAATTAGAAGTTGATGAAAAAGGTTACATTATTACTGATGAATATATGAGAACAAATATTCACGGTATCTACGCAGCTGGCGATATTCGTTCAAAACAAATTCGTCAAATTGCTACAGCCGTTTCAGATGGGATGATAGCGGCAATAAATGCGGAGAAAGATTTACGTTAAAATGACTAAAAAGTGTGCTGTAATACAATTTCCTGGAAGTAATTGCGAGTATGAGACATTAAAATCGCTACAAGCTTCAGGGATAGAAACAGAGTTGCTTCGTTGGAATTGTACGGAAGCTGATTTTAGTTTATATGATGCTTATGTTTTGCCTGGTGGGTTTTCGTTTCAAGATAGAGTTCGTGCTGGTGTCGTGGCGTCAAAGCTACCAATTATGTCGTTTTTAAGAAAAGCGGCAGCAGATAAAAAAGCTATATTGGGTATTTGTAATGGGTGTCAAATTTTAGCAGAAACAGGGCTTGTTCCAGATACTGCTGGAGAAGGAGCTTTAGAGATGGCTTTAGCTCCAAATACAAAAGAAAATAAAGCGCATGGTTTCATCTGTGATTGGGTCTATGTCAAAATTGAAAATCCTGGTAAAAATATTTTTACAAAAGCCTTTTCTGAAGACGATGTTATTCCAATACAGATTAATCATGGGGAAGGAAATTTTAAATTCCATGATAATATCTCAACAAATTTTGAAAATACCACGGTACTTAGTTATGTTGATTCAACAGGAAAAGTAGATTCAAAATATCCAATAAATCCAAATGGCGCAACGAATAATATTGCCGGTCTTTCAAACAAAAATGGAAATGTATTGGCAATGATGCCTCATCCTGAACGAGCATCATTTTTAACACAAGTTCCTAGTTATATTTCAAGTGATTGGGCAATAAAAAAGCGAACTGAGCCGTTAAATCGATCATTACCTGGCCCATGGGCTCCATTATTTAGATCACTAAAAAACTGGTTAGAAGGATAATAAAATGAAGGTATTTGCGTTTCAGAAAAATACAGATTTACATGCATTATCAGCGGGCACAACAATTACCAATTTTTTGAAATGTGAAAAAATTAAAAAGTGTAGACGGTTTGTTTTTTGGGACATTGAGGTAGCGACAGATAATCAAAAAAAATGGATGGATCAGTTGTTGGCCAAAACGTATTATCTATTAAACACTAATAAAGAAGACTATTATTTAGAATCTATTCCCACTTCACAAAAAGAAGGGCAGTTTCATGTTTTAGTTCAAATTAATAACACCTTATTTGAAGATCAATCGGACCTAATAAAAAAGATAAATGATAAATGTCAAACTCAAGTTACCCAACTTAAAAAATCATTATTATGGGATCTTGTTGTTGATGCAAATTCCCTAGAAGAGGCCACCACTTACGTCCAGCAACAGCTTTTAGATTCAGCAAAACATCCATTTTTATTAAACCCAATTTTTGAAAAATCTGAAATTCTTAGTTCAACTGCTATTATTTCAGGATGAAAATAAGTATTATCATTGTAAATTACAATGGTGAAACATTTCTAGCCAACTGTATCGATTCAATTTTAAATTCTGAAACAAATCTAGAGTATGAAATTATTATTGTTGATAATGCATCAACTGACAAATCATTAGCTATCTTAGAGAACTATAAAAAATCTTGTAAAATAATTAAAAATTTTAATAACAGTGGTTTTTCAAAAGGAAATAATATTGGAGTAAATTATGCCAGTGGTGATTATTTATTTTTTTTAAATAACGATACTCTTCTTGAAAAAGATACGTTAAGTAAGTTAGTAAGGTTATTGTCAGAAAAACAGTCTATAAATGTTATTATTCCCAAACTTTTAAACGAAGACGGAACATTACAAGCGCCAGGTGGACTGTTAGGTAGATGGCGCTTTAGGTCAGCAGAACCCTGTGTTATTCCTTTTGCGGCAGGAGCGGCGTTTTTTATTTCAAAAAAAGCGTATTTAGCCGTCGGAGGATTTGATAATAATTATTATTTCTATAATGAAGATATTGATTTAAGTAAGTCATTACAAAAAAAAGGCTACAAACTATTTTATGACCCAAGAGTAAGTATTCTGCATTATGGCGGTTTGTCTACAGGATTTAGAAAGTTTCATTCAATAATAGAAGGCTATCGAGGTGGTTTTTATCTTTGCCAAAAGTTTTATGGAGGGCTTATATTACAAATATACCGCATCCTTATGTTGCTGTATTCAAGTATAAAATATGTTTTTCATAGTGTTTTTATGGGCTTTAATTCAAATCATAAAGAAATGGGTGCTGCATATAAGCAGCTTATAAAAATAAATTTTAAACAAGATTTCCAATTTAAACATCCAGTAGAAAATGTTAAAGTTTTATCATGAAAACATTAATGCTTGGACTGCTATTTAGTATAACAATGTGTTTGTCTAGTATTTTTGCATTGCCATATCCTGTAGAGCAAGAGTTATTAAACGAGTTAGATCTTCAGCTAAAATTATATCAAGAAGACCCCTCATCAAATGAGCGTATCTTTGAGCTATCAATGTCTTATGCGTATACAGGTCAAGTTGATAAAGGTTGGGAATTATTAAAAACCATCCCTATGTCTTACGCTGAAGATATAATATTAAAGTATTCTAATTTAATAAAGTCAGACCCAACTAATTGGAAATATTATTTTAAAATAGCTTTTGGTTATTATTTTAATAAGCAAGTTGATGTTGCTATTGATCAATTTCAAAGAGTCATTAAACTCAACCCTGAGAATGTGTGGGCATATGGTTTTATTGCTTTAATTTATAATGAAATGGAAAAACCAAAACATTCAATTCTTTATTGTAAGCAAGCAATTAAAATAGAGCCTCAAGCAACTGCAATTTATGCTTTACAAGGAATAGCTTATTTAAAACAGAAAAAGTTTTTTAAAGCATTTACGTCATATAGGAAGTTTAAAAAATTATATGCAAAACATTAAAAAAGTGTTCAGTTCGCTAACTGTGATTCTATTTTTTATACTTTTACTCCTGATTGTTTTTTTTACATTTACAATAAATCCTGATCGATTTCTTCTAAAACAGCAGCCACCCAATAGCCCTGATTTTCATTTTAAAGAGGTCAAAATAACCCATATTGATAATGGTCAAAAAATATTTAATTTAGAGGCCCAAGAAGCTTTTATTTATAAGGAAAATAATAGTTTTGAGCTAAATCAGATTTTTGGTGAAATTTACGATAATGAAACGATTCGATTATTGATAGAAGCACCAAAAGGTAATTTGAATTTAGCAGAAAGTTCAATCCAGTTAGATAATGCAAAAAGTGTTTACATAAGCGAAAGTTCTCCAATTGCATTACAAATGGATTCGCTTGATTGGGAACTAGCGAGTTTTGTTGGGGTCGGTTTAGGGAATGTTAGAATTCTAAATGATTCATTTTCTATGAAATCAGATCAGATTATGTTTGATTTGAAAAAAGAGAAATTGAAAATAAAGGATAATATTGTATTAGATTTTGAGAATAAAAATGACGAATTATAAAAATAAGAAAAAAGTGTCTATTAAATTGGAGGAGTATGTTATTGCTCAAACCCAGTTATCAAGAAGACGCTATTTTGAGTATTTAAAAAATGGTTTGATTTCTGTAAATGGAACCACGGTAAATGATATAAAATTTCTTTTGAAGGATACTTCTAGTAAAATTGTCGTTAATGGTCAAATTGTTAAAAGTACATTGAAGTATGAATATTATTTGTTCAATAAACCTAAAGGAATGCTATCAACCATGTCTGATACTAACGAACGAAAATGTATTGGAGATGTTATTCGTGAAAATAAGTTAACGGTATCTCCTGTTGGCCGATTAGATCGACATACAACAGGTTTAATGCTGTTGACCAATGATGGTGAGTTGTCACATTTTTTAATGCATCCAAAACATAGCATCAAAAAAACATATCGAGTAACGCTTGATAAAGAGATTAATAAATCAGATTTTTCTAGATTAATCAAAGGCGTTATTTTAGACGATGGTCCTCTTCAATGTTATGGGGCAGAGCTACTCGAAAGTAATCAGTTAGAAGTCGTTATCACAGAAGGTCGAAATAGAATTGTAAGACGCTTATTTGAGCATTTAGGGTATTCGGTTATCAGTTTAAAAAGACTTTCTATTGGCCCATTTAATTTGGCGAATTTGAAAGTTGGCGAATTAAAAAAGATTTCCAAAAATCAGATTCCAAAAGATTTTATAAAATAATTGTATAGTTTTCTATTTATTGACAGAAATTGATATTTTGATAAACTTATTAACTCTCATGGCGGAGTAGCTCAGGTGGTTAGAGCACACGGCTCATACCCGTGTTGTCACTGGTTCGAATCCAGTCTCCGCTACCACTCATTTTCTTGATTTATATTTAAAGTTAACGTAAAGAGTAATCTGCGAATTCATTTTTAATGAAAGCTAAAGCATTTGAAACATTGTTATGTTGATTAGCATCTGTATTCTGTAGGTCATAAAGTAGATTTTTTGTTATGTCTAAAAGCTCAGGGTTTACGTGATCGTTTTTTACGAAAAACTTTTCTATTAAACAATGTTTATCTATCTCTTCGATTGAAGGTTCAATTAGGAATAAATGTAATAGTTTACCTTTAAGAACTTCCGGAGAAAATCTTTCTTCATGATTTGGGTCTAACATATTAAGTAATAAATTTTTTAAAAAAACTATGTTTGGAAAGTGGTCTATATATATACTTAAAAACTTTTTCCACTCTTCAGTTTTAATGATAGATTTATCTTGATTATCGCTTGCTATAGTAGCAAGAAGATCTCGTGTTTTGTGAATCAAGATATCTTTCATTGAACGTCCATCTGTTGTTTTTCTATAACCAAGTATTAAAAGAAAAGAAATTCCCAACGACCAAACATCAATTTTATTTGAATAAATTCCTTTTGAAGAAGTAAGATCCGATAAACAAAAATATTCAGGTGGAAGATGCGCGACTTTAGAAATCGTTTTAAGTCTAGTATCTAAACTTTTATTACAGTAGGGTGTTGATGAGTAAAATTGATTTGCCAAGCCAAAGTCAGTAAGAAAAAAGGAGTCATTTTCATCGTAAAGAAGATTATTTGGTTTAATGTCTGAATGTGATATTTGATAAGAATTTAAAAATTGTAATGATGACAAAATATCCCATAAAAATTTCACAGGAATTAATGGTTGAGTAGTTATATATTCCCGCACATCATCTGTCCAGCAGTCTTTGGGTAAAAATTGAGATTGAGTATAATATTTGTTCCCTGCTGGAGTAGGTAATATTATATTTTTTGATGCTAAATATTCTTCTGTTTGTTTAAATATTGTCTCAAGTTGTTTGTGCCTATTAAAATCTATTTTAAAATTATTGTCGCTTAAATCGCCTGATGATAACCGTCTTACTCGGTAATAGCACTGATCAACTAAATCTTCTTCTAAAAATTTTATTACGGCTTCTTCGGGCATGTTTACGAGCCTATCTCGATAAACGATAACAGTCCCTCCTTGAGAAATGGGTTCTGTATGCCATTGTTTGATATTCCATAGGCCTTTATCTTTTCTCAATGTATAAATTTTACTTAAATGGCTATCATTAACTGATTGATTAGTTGAGAACGTCTTATAAATAAAAATTTTTTGTTTCAAATTAAAATCTTTATCATCATAAATATAATCTCTTGTTATAAAAAAAAGTTTTAGTTGGTCCTCAAATGAAAGTTTAGAAACTTTAGCTAATTTAAATGGAAGAGAAATAATTTTTTTAGGCAATAAAAAAACCCCTTTTTATAAAAATTTTAAATAAATATTAAAAAATAAACTAAAAAAATATAATACAATTAATTTTGAAAAAAATCACGTCTAAAAATTGACTTAAAAGAAAGCCCATAGTATTGTTGTTGGGTATAAGTTTATTTTAAAAAAGAGGGTCAAATGTTCAAAAAAAATTATATCGTTGCTGCAATTTTATTTTTTCTTTTCATTATTTTTAGTGTCGTTTTTAAAAATTTGTATCCTGATTTTTTATGGTTTGAATCTTTCGGGTATAAAGATGTTTGGATAACCAGAATCAAATATCAATTATTTACTTTTTTAGCCGGATTTACAGTAGCCGGGTTATGGTTATTTGCTAATGCATTTATTGCAAATAAGGTAAGTAAAGATATATCAAGTGATGCCGAAATAGTGTTTAATACTCCTTTTCCTTTTTTGAATAAAGCTTTAGAACAAATCCGCTTATCACTTGCTCAAAACAAAGCCCAAAGTCAGCTTACTGGAAAAGTCTTTTTTGGCTTACTAGCTATCATCGCATTAGGATTGGCTATCCTTTTCGGATTAACCTCAAAAAGTTGGTGGCTGTCTATTTTTAGTTATATTAACCAAGTGCCTTATGGAATGGTTGATCCGTTATTTGAAAAAGATATTTCATTTTATCTTTTTTCGTTACCATTTTTTGAAAATCTACACAGCTGGTTATTTAGTTTACTATTTATCAGTTTTTTATTCGTTGCTTGGATCTATCTATCAAAAAATATCTTATTACTCATTTTCGCCAAAGAAAAAAAATATGGTGCAATTAAAACACATGTTTTAATTTTACTTTCTTTATTATTTTTATTAATGTCATTTGGCTCATGGATTGAAATTGCCGAACTCGTTTTTTCAGGTAGAGGAGTAGTTTATGGTGCAGGTCATACAGATGTCTCTATTATCTTACCGATCAAAAAACTTCTCACATTTTTATATGCGATTCAAGCAATACTCATTTTATTTTTAATACGAAAAATGTCGATAAAATTACCTTATTTATTTTTAGTTGGTCTTTTCTTGTTAAACATCGTGGGTTTAAGAGTTATCCCCAATATTATCCAAAACTATGTTGTTTCACCGAACGAACTTGTTAAAGAAGAAAAATACATTAAAAATAATATTGCATTAACCAGAGAAGCTTATCAATTAAACAATGTTTTTGCTTCTGATTTTCCTGCTTCTAATTTATTGACTCGATCAGATTTAGATAAAAATAATATTACTGTTGAAAATATTAGATTATGGAATCAAGAGCCCTTAAAATCTACATTTCAACAATTACAAGAAATTAGACTGTATTATGAGTTTTTAAATGTAGATGTGGATCGGTACATTATAGACGGGCAGATGCAGCAAGTGATGTTGTCACCAAGAGAACTTGATTCTGCTCAATTAACGCAACAAGCTCAAACCTGGGTGAATAAGCATTTAGTCTATACGCATGGTTATGGTCTTTGTATGACTCCTGTTAATAAAATCACAGAAGATGGATTGCCTCACTTTTATATTAAAGATTTACCACCATCAACCACTATTGATTTAGAAGTAAAACGCCCTGAAATTTATTTTGGTGAAAAGTCGAATGAATTTGTTATTGTGAATACGCATCAAAAAGAATTCGATTATCCAAAAGGAAATACCAATGAATATACAACTTATGCAGGTAAAGGTGGTGTAAACATTGGGTCACTATTAAATAAATTAGTGTTTTCTTTTAAATTTAACGATTTTAAACTTGTGTTATCCAATTTGTTGAAAAATGATTCGAAATTATTATTTGATCATACAATAGTTCAAATTGTGAATAAGATTACTCCGTTTACCCATATTGATTATGACAATGACCCATATTTAATTGTAACGGATGAAGGTCGTTTAGTTTGGATGCTTGATGGGTATACTCGTTCTGGAAATTTCCCTTATTCTGAAAGAACTTCAGGTGGTGTAAGTTACGTTAGAAATGCTGTAAAAGTGACAATAGATGCTTATGATGGAACAACTAAGTTTTACATTTCAGATCAATCTGATCCAATAATAAAAACTTTAGCAAACATATATCCAAAGTTATTTTTAGCATTTGATGAAATGCCAAGTGATATTAAAAATCATATTCGTTATCCTAAAGATTTATTCGAATTACAAGCTAGGTTATATGCGACCTATCATATGACAGATCCTCAAGTTTTTTATAACCGTGAAGATTTATGGCAAATACCTAATGAAACTTACTATTCAGATCAAAAAGAAATGAAACCATATTATTTGGTAACAAAGTTGCCTGGAGATAAAAAAGAATCATTTTTATTAATGCTACCTTTTACGCCTACCAATAAAGATAATATGATCGGTTGGATGGCAGTTAAATGTAATCCTGATGAATATGGTAAATTTGTTGTTTATACATTACCTAAAGATAGAACTATCTATGGACCGATGCAAATAGAATCAAGAATTGATCAAGATACAGAAATTTCTCAAAATTTAACATTATGGGGGCAAGTTGGCTCGGATGTCATTCGAGGTAATTTGATGATTATTCCGATTGAGGAGTCATTAGTTTATGTTGAACCTATTTACTTAAAAGCAACTCAATCAGAATTGCCTGAATTAAAGCGAGTCATTATGTCTTATGGCGATGAAGTCATAATGGGAAAAAACCTACCCAACGTAATCGATAATGTCTTTGGAGATAAAAAGATTGTAAACACAGTTTCAATAAGTGATAAGGGTAATGAACCATTAAATGAAGACTTGATGCAATATTTATTTGATACTTACGATAATTTGAAAGAAACGGTTCAAAGTCTTGATTGGGAGAATTTTGGCGTTCAATTAGGTAAAATAGAAGCCATTATCGAAAAGTTAAAAGCAGAAGAAAAAGTAGACTTATAATTAACTTACTTGTAAACTTTTGCTAAATATATGCTCTGAGGAGTAAAAAAATGCCAACTTATGATTATAAATGTAAAAAATGTGGTTTTGAATTTGAGCAATTTCAATCAATTAAAGACGATGCTTTAACTGATTGTATTAAGTGTGATGGGACTGTTCAGCGCTTAATATCTAAAAATGTTAATATCCAGTTTGTTGGATCTGGTTTTTATGTGAATGATAAAAATAAAAGTAAATCAGAATCAAAAAATACAAAGACAAAATAATTTGTCTAAAGTCTTAACACAAAGAGTAGCTTTTGGTATTATTAAAGTCCAATTGATCCGGTAGCTCAGTTGGTAGAGCAGTGCCCTTTTAAGGCATTTGTCGTGGGTTCGACCCCCACCCGGATCACCACTTAATGTTCATTCTGTTAAAATATTAGGTTTTTACTTATTTTCGTTTTATTATATAACATATGAGTTTCACAAAAAAATTTGTAAAAGAATTTAAACTTAAATTTATTGAAAGAAACTTAATCTTTTACTTTCTTACTCTTTTAACAATTTCTTTACTTTGTGTTTTTCCAATTCAGTCATTTGATTTGTTTTCATATTTGCTTTATGGAAATATTATGGATCGAACAAATGAACTAATACAGGTCGATCCCAGCTTAATAGTTCCTTTTTTAACAAAGTTTGATTTACAGCATCAGTGGTTAACGTATTCATTTTTTTGGAATATTTTTAAATATGGCAAATATGTCGGTATTATTTCTTTAAAGTTAATATTAATGCTTTTTTGTGTTTTTCTTTACTTTTCAACAATTAAAAAAAAATATAACTTATACCCATTTTTAAGCGTCATAAGCATCGTTACATTTATTTTAGGGTATTTTAGATTAGTTGAACGCGGTTCTTTTTTTACAGATATCTTAAACTTGATCATGTGTTTTATATTAATTGTTATTTTTAAAAATAAGAAAATAAGTTGGTCTCAACTTACATCTATTGTCTTAATTATGATTCTTTGGACTAACTTTCACCCAGGTTTCCTTTTTGGACTACTTTTAATATTTATCGCTGTTGGATTCATTGCATGGAACTATCTAAAAAATAAAAATGAAAAAAACAAAAATTGGTTAGTCCAAATGTCCATTTTATTTGCAACATCTTTGTTTGCAACCTTTATTCATCCTCTTGGATACAAAGTAAGTTCGTATAGTTTTAATTTCTTTACCGAAAAACTATCTTTATATAGGCTCGCCAACATCGAATGGGTTTCTTTGAGCCAGTTTTTTGAAAAACAACCTCTAATTGTGTCAGGTATTATTTTGTTTTTCCTTATATTTCTAATCTTATTTTATTTTATTAGACTCAAACAAAATACTCTATATTCCAACTTTATCATAACAATCTATATTCTTTACTTTGTCCTTGGTGTGTTTTCTTCTCGCTTTATGTTTACATGGTTATTATTAGCCCCATTATTGATTTGTTTAATGATCCGCGAGTCGAAGTTTTTTACAGATTTATTATCATCTAATTCTTTTCTTAATTCGTTTAAATTCTTTGTAGTTATTTTATTTGTAACAATTGGGATTGGTAAATTAAGTTATACTTCTATTGATAATCGCGCTTTTGGAATGGGGATTGATGATCGAGTTTTACCAATGCAAGCTATTTTTCAGTCTGATTTTAGAAATAATTCTAAAAATATCTTTAATCATATTGGCTGGGGTGGGGTCATTTCTTTTTATTCATACCCAAATCAGAAAGTGTTTATCAATAGTTTTGTAACTGATCCTGAAATTCTTTCGATTTATTTTAACGCAATGTTTAATACCTCCGATCAAGTTGTGACATCACTAGTTAATAAATTAGCCATTGATACATTTATCATTAAAAATCAGCCCTCAGAGCTTGTGAAATGGCTTAAAGAATCTAATCAATGGGAAGAAACATACAGTGATAAAGTAACTATTATCTTTTCTTTAAAAGAATCCTGATTTTTATATAAAAAATATAACTTATAGAAAAATTGTAGATTGTATTATCTTAAAATATTTCATATCATAAGCTTAACTTTCGTTTAGGGTAAGATATGAACTATAAATTAACGACACAAATTTTAATTGCTATGATTTTAGGTGTATTTTGTGGCGTCCTATTCCAAGAAAACTCTGTTGTTTTTAAGCCTATTGGAGACATGTTTATTCGTCTTTTAAATATGGTAATGCTTCCACTCGTTTTTGCTTCATTAGTCGTAGGTGTCGTCAATTTAGGAAGCGTTCAAAGTTTAGGTCGGCTAGGAACAAGAACTTCAATTTATTACATTACAACCACTTTTATCGCCGTTTTAATTGGTTTAATCATGGTTAATTTTATTGAGCCTGGTGTAGGTGCCAATATTGATACATCGTACAGTAATTTAGCAATCTACACATACGAAGAATCAAGTAATGCTATTTCAGTTATTGGTATCCTTGAAGAGATCGTGCCAAGTAATATTTTTAAATCTTTAACGCAAGAAAATATGTTGGGGATTATTTTTATTGCACTTATTTTTGGGTCTGCTTTATTAGCCTTAGGCTCCTCAGGAAGCCACTTGAAAAAAGTGATTGAAGATTTTAATAATGTGTTTTTGAAAATCACAGATTGGATAATGGTTTTAGCACCTTTCGGTGTTTTTGCATTAGTGGCCTCAATGGTTGGAAGTACTGGCTTTGAAGTATTGAAACCCATTTTTTTCTATGTAGCAACGGTATTAATTGCTTTAATTACTCACCTAGTTTTCACATTGTCGGGTATACTAATAATTATTGTTAAATATTCGCCAATTGTTTTCCTTAAAAAAATGTTTCCTGCAATTGCTACTGCTTTTTCAACTGATAGTAGTATCGTAACTTTGCCCGTTACAATGGAATGTATTGAAAAAAATATTGGTGTGTCAAAAAAAGTGAGCAGCTTTATGCTTCCTTTAGGTGCTACAATCAACATGGATGGGACAGCCTTATACGAAGCTGTTGCCGTTGTATTTATTGCACAAGTATTTGGATTTGATATGAGTATCACAGAACAACTTATTATTATGTTAACAGCGATGTTGGCGTCTGTTGGGGCTGCTGGGATTCCAAGCGCTGGTCTAGTCACAATGGTTATCGTTTTACGATCAGTAAATTTACCATTAGAAGGAATAGGCCTGCTTTTACCTGTAGATAGAATCTTAGATATGTTTAGAACAACAGTAAATATCATTAGTGATAGTTGTGGAGCAATGGTCATAGCAACTTTAGAAGGCGAGCAATTAAATTCTGATAATTCATAATTTTAATGCAAGATATTAAGAAAAAACTTGCCACTTACATTTCAGAAAAAAGATACAGTCATACCCTTAACGTTGTTGAAAAAGCTACAGAGCTCGCAAATGCCCATAACATTGATCACGATAAAGCGTATTATGCTGCTCTAATTCATGATGCTGCAAAGGAGTTTTCGCCCGATAAATGTCGACAAAAAAATATTAAACTAGACGATTATTTAGATACGATCTATAAAAACTATAAACCTATCTGGCATGCATTGATTATTGACCAATTTGCAGCTATTGAATTTGATATCAAAGATAACGCTGTTTTAGAAGCTGCTAAATGGCATACAACTGGACATCCAAACATGTCAACATTAGCTAAAATAATTTTTATTGCAGATTATATCGACCCGTTAAGAGGCTTTACGAATCAAAACGAACTCGAAAAGTTAGCGAAAGTGTCTTTAAATGATGCCATGGCTATCATTTTGATTAAAACAATTCATTTTCTTTCTTTAAATCAACAGCCGATTTACGAAGCTACAATAGCTTGTTACAATAAAATTTTATTAGATCTTACAATAAGTAAAAATAAAATTAATGAGTTATTAAAGTTATGATTCTGCAGGCATCAAAAAGACAATTAAAAAAAAAATATCCAAAAGAAAAGCCATCAAAATTTCCATTGCTTCAAATTGCGTTAGGGATTTTTTTATTCGTTAACATAGTTTTTACTGGCCTAATCGTCACTAAATTCAATATTATTGAAGTGTTTTTCGCTTTAACATCAAAAGGGTCTTTTAATGGTGTAAATATCTTAGCCTATGGTGTTGACGATACCCATTCATCAAAAAGGGCAGATAGTATTATGCTTTTCCATTTAGATGATTCTCTTAGTCATTTAGGGGTGTTATCTATCCCAAGAGATACACGGGTTCCTATTGATGGATATGATAAATCGCGAGTAAATCATTCTTACTCTTATGGGGGTAGAGACTTATTAACCAAAACAATTTCTAATTTTCTTAACGTACCTATTCATCATCATATTGAAATTAATTTGTCTGGAGTTAGTGAAATTATTGATGAAATGGGTGGTGTTATGATTGATGTTGAAAAAGATATGAAATATATTGATCAAGCAGGTGATTTGTATATTGATATCGAAAAAGGGAAACAAAAACTTTCCGGAAATGAAGTCATTCAATACCTTCGCTTCAGACAAGATCAAGAAGGCGACATTGGTCGTATAAGACGACAACAACATTTTGTTTATACATTAGCAAATCAATTTGTTAAACCTGATAGAGTCTTTGATTTACATAAATTAATTAAAGGGATTGGCTCTGTGTTAAATACCGATTTATCGACTAAAGAAATGGTTAAGTTATCTACATTATTTAAAAAAGCATATAAAAAAGGGGCCATTAAAAAAGAAACCTTGCCTGGAAAAATAATGCTTATCGGGAATGCATATTACTGGGAACCTAACGAAGAAAAACTTGAAGAGTCAATTGCAAAAATATTCGAAAAGCCAACTTCGCTAGATAAATTGATTGCATTAAATGAACAAGTAGAGTTTGTTGAAAAGCCAAGAAAAAATGGGACTGAACTGCAAAGTCAAATAGATTTAGAACCAAAACAAGGTTTTTCGACCAACGTTCTTCAAACAAAGATATATGCTGAAGAAAAAATGCTGTCGAGTGAGCCAGAAAAAAATATACAGACTAAGAAACAAACTAACGTAAAAAAATTAGAACAATTATCTAATACAATGGATAATGACTATGAAAATAATTCACTTGAAAATCAACTCAAATTTGAGAACCTTAAAAAAGAAGAATTGTTTTTTGATGATACGATCGACGTGACCAAAATTGAGAAAAAAGAAACCCCAAAAAAGGCGAGCCTATGGAGCTTTTTTAATAACGAAAAAGATGTAAATAAAAATGAAAAAACAGAAGCTGCGCTTGAAGTGACATTATTTGAAGACGAAATCGAGCCAAAGGTGTCAGTTGACGAAAATATTAAATTAGATCAAATTATAAAAAAAGAAGTCACCGAAAAAATTAATACCAAACTGATAGAAAAGTACACTCAGAATTCTCAGCAAAGTGAAATCAAAAAGTCGTTGAAACAGATCGATGATGTCTTAATTTTATCTACATTAAACGGAATAATTGAAGTATTAAACGGTTACGGGACCCCAAAAGAAGCTCAGGTTGCAGCACGACTTTTGAAAAAGACAGGTATTTCAGTTAGCCGATTTGCTGATGCAGGAAATTATAATTATAAAAAAACTGTTTTAGTAGATTGGAAAGGGAACACTGAAGGCGTTAATAATGTGTCTGAATTTCTCGAAATTGACCCATCAAACATAATTGTATATGATAAGCCGAACAAAACAATCGACTACACATTAGTTTTAGGTCAAGATTGGCCTAACATAAAAGAGTTAATTTTAAATAGGTTATAACAAACAAATATGGGAAAAAAGTTAGAAAAGACACTCGAAGAGATAATTAAATTTGCCGACGAAAAACAAGCTGAAGATATCAAAGTATTTCATGTTGCTGAAAACTTATGGATTACTGACTATATCATAATTTTAGGTGTAAAAAATAATATTCACTCCAAATCTTTAATTACAGGTATTGAAAAGGAATTAAAAAAGATGAACTTAAATAGAGGTAACGATTTTTTTGATCCTCTTAAAGTGTCTGGAAATAGTGATAGCGGATGGGTGATTTTAGATATTAATTCTATTATTATTCATTGCGTTGATTCTGAAACACGTCTGCATTACGATATTGATACATTATTTGAAAAGCAAGGTGTAACCTACCATTACTAAAAAGGGGCTATAGCTCAGCTGGGAGAGCGCTTGCATGGCATGCAAGAGGTCAGGGGTTCGATCCCCCTTAGCTCCACCAAATTTCGTTTAAAATACCGAATCTGTACAATTTTCGCTCCAGTTACATAATTACCATTATGTGCCTTTGCGAGAAATTGCACATCTCCGGCATTTTAAACGAAATTTGATTAGAGTCATGAATGTTATAGTGTCTTGATTTTTTACATCGCTTGCTTCGCATTGCTTGTGTGTGTGGGGGCTTGGTACGAATTGTATGGGTTTGTGCGGCGCTTGCTTCGCATTGCTTGTGT
>CEOK01003530.1_pt1 | contig 21692 bp, 14 predicted proteins | sample 427001 | NCBI WGS metagenome assembly CEOK01 (sample SAMEA2591108, study PRJEB7988) | marine metagenome | isolation source: saline water (ENVO:00002010), including | reverse complement strand
TACGATGAGCGGTATGGTCGTTGCGTTAGCGGCGATTCCTTTTGCTACGCAGTTAGAGCGCATGTACCAAGATAAGCTGCAAATATTGAACGAAATGTTAAAAATAGGGGATCTGAGTACATGACTGACCCAGTAAGGTTGATTACGGAGCAAGTCGAAGAAAGCCAGATTGATCTCACCCCGATGTTGGATGTGGTCTTCATAATGCTGATATTTTTTATTGTTACATCTACTTTTGTAAAAGAGTCTGGTGTTGATGTAAGTAGGCCTAATGCTGATACCGCTGTCGTGACTGAATCAAATAGCATACAAATTGGTATTACCTCTAGCAACCAGATATTCATGGATAAAAGGCAGGTAGATAAGAGGGCGGTTCGGGCCAATGTAGAGCGGGGGCTTGCAGAAAATCCCGGTGCCGCTGTTATTATTGTCGCGGATGCGGATTCAAAAACTGAAACGCTCATTGAGGTGATGGACCAGTCGAGGTTAGCAGGTGCAGTCAGTGTCTCTGTTGCTGCTGATAAGGGGTACTAGTATTGTTATCACACTTGAGGAGTTCAGCTTTCTTAGTGGTTGCGATCTTCGCCGGCTTGAGTCTTTTCTACCTTATGCAAATTATGATCAAGGCCGATTCCCTTTATGAGAGACCGGATAAGATGCGGACTTATCTGAATTTTGTTCGAGTGAAACAAAATGAGGAACTTCGCACAAAGGAGAGGCAGCCACCAAAAGAGCCTCCACCACCTGAAAAGCCACCCGAGACACCTGATTTATCAGACCAGATAGCTAGATTTAACCCAAGTCTGAATATGGATATGCCCTCAATTGGCATGGCCGTTAACTCAGGTGACGGACCCTACCTTGGGGCGCTTCAAAAAGGTGACGGACTCTCCGGATTCGACACTGATGTTATTCCGATAGTACAAGTGCCTCCGGCATATCCGCGCGGTCCCAAGCAGGCCGGAATTGAGGGTTATGTAACTATGGCGGTTACCATTCGCCCTGATGGAACGGTGTTTAATGTAAAGATTTTAGAGTCACAGCCTAAACGTTTATTTGACAAAGCAGCGACCGATGCAATGAAAAGATGGAAATTCAGACCTAAGGTTGTTGATGGAAATCCGGTTGAACAGCGTGCGAAACAAACTATTGAATTTAAGTTGGGAAGAACCTGATGAACATTTCCGAATGGCATAGCTTTCACTTATGTAAGTTATTCTTGGTTTCGATTTTATTGTTCCACCCTATACCATTGAGTGCGGACTCTGTGAGTACAAAAACATACCGCGAACTAACTGAAATTCAGGAGCTAATGTCCAGTGCAACGAATGAAAATCTTGGATTAAAAACTGCGATCGATCGATTAAAGTTACTTTTGACGGAAGTCGCCAATGGTTCGTTGGACGAAGCATTAACCTTGCAGACCCTCGGCTATGCCGTTATGTCGGATGAAAATTTTGAGGAGGCTATTACTTATCTCAAGCGTAGCCTCGACACCGAAAAGTTACCTCAAAATGTGGTCTATAACGTAGGCTATATGGTGGCTCAGCTTCATGCAGCCTTGGGGCAATTCCAGGATGCATTAGTATTCGCCGAAAAATGGTTCGTCCAACTTGAGCAACCAAAGGCCGATCAGTATATTTTCATGGCCAATATACATGCACAAGTAAAAAATCACGCTCAATCGATACCATATGCGGAGGAAGCGATTTCCCTTGCAGAAAAACCTAAAGCGACCTGGTTCCAATTGCTCGCGGCTAATTTTTTCGAGCTGGACAGATTTGGTGAAGCGGCTTTGATCTTGATAGATATGACCTCGCTCTGGCCTGATAATACTGCCTACTGGGAGCAGTTGGCTGGTGTGTACATGGTTATGGAAAAACCGCAAAAGGCACTCGCCACGCTTAAAATAGCCTTTGATCTAGATCTACTTGAGAAAGAGTCATCTTTGAAATCTCTAGTACAGTTAGCTCTCATGCAGGGTATTCCGGAGCATGCAGCGCGTTTGTTAGAGGATGCTATTGCCGCTGAACTGTTACCTCTTGAAGAGCAATACCTTGATATGCAGGCGCAGGCGTGGGTAATGGCACGAGAGTCCGAAAAGGCGGTGCTTACGCTTAAGAAACTTACTGAATTGGAAGATGGGGGTGAGGCATGGATGAGAATAGCCCAAATCCATGTTGAGAATACTGAATGGTCAGAGGCCCGAGCAGCGATCAGTAACGCCCTTAAAAAAGATTTAGATAGTCCCGGGAGGGCCTGGCTATTGTTGGGAATTGCCCAGAGTGAACTCGGCATGTTCAACGATGCCCGGAGTGCTTTAAGGCGAGCTAAAGCATTTGAAGACACAGCGAGATCAGCAAAAGCTTGGATGCGTTACTCCGAGGACATGAAGAGACAGGCAGCGTGGATTACGTCAAATCAGTGAGAACAGTTCGGGGGTTTCCGTTCAAAAGCGAGAATAGTGACCTAAAGTGCAGAGTTCCTGGGTATAATCTAATTGTTTCAGCACTTTTGAGTATCTTATCCATTGTGACTGTCATAATCTTCAAAAACTATCGAGTAGATTTTTGCTCCATTAAGCTTAAATTCCAATCGTATGGATTTGAGCCGCGTGATGTGTGGTGCAAAAACTAACTTGTCAGTTGACGTTTCATAGATCCGCTCTTTAGCAATAGGCTCATTTTTTTCGTCAAATAAGTTTGCTTCCAGCCAGCCATTCCCCTTGATATCTGCGGTTATTTTAATTGCTTGGCCAGTTTGTTTGAATATTTGAGTGGTTACGACTCCAATTTTTTTTGGATTGACCTGCTCATAACCGGCGAAGCCATCGGGTCGGATGGTGGCCAGCGCTAGGCATCCATTTCTCCAACTCGTGTGTAACCAGTCGCTACCGCCATAATAGATACGAATTTCATTATCGAGGAATATCGGTGCTGCGCATGCGTAAACGCACCCGTAATCGTAATCGAGGATGTCTTCAGAGCAATGGATAAATGGCTCTCCCTTGTTTATACGACGCCAATTCTTTGTATCTGGACTCCAAGCAAGCTCAGTCCAAACTCGATCAGAATTTTGGTCGTGAATTGCGAGTAATCCGATGTATGTGTTTGCATGATAAAAAATGGGCATTGCGTAAGGTTGGTGATTGTAAGAGTTACATCCCAACACTACCTCAGGTCTAGACCATTCCATAAAATCGCTGCTCTCAATGCGCGAGACCTCGCGACCCCAAGCATGATTAATTTTTGTGGGTGGACCCTCTAGTTTGCGATCAGTCTTCCCCCAAGTCCTTGTAAATGCAACATATTTTTCTAACGTTGGCGCCCAAATGACATTGTTGTGGGTGTCTCCGGCAATCTTATCTTTGCTAACGATTTTTCTTGCAGTTGACCATGAAAGACCATCTTCTGAGTAGCTCGTTTTTAGGCCTTGAAAGATTGACTTGTAGAGTTGTGATTTGTTCTCTGCGCGAGTGTCCTTAAAGATGCCAGCACCATGAGGTCCTCTCCAGACTATGTTATTCCTATAGCTTCCCTCAAACGATATAAATTGTAGATCTGGTTTATCCCATTTTAATCCATCCTCAGATGTTGCATAACAGATGCCCATCTCCTGAGAGTCATGACCTTCATAGGTTATCCGTTTTCGTTGTGATAGCGACATATTTTTCGATGAGTGAGCGACTATGAAGGGGCTATACCAGCACTTATATAGCTTTTCACCCTCATCATAGAGAACATTACCATAAAGATTATCAAATCGTTTTTCCCAGGGCTTGTCCTCCATCATCAATGGATTGGCATTATGTTTAATTACGCAACCAACCTTCAGTTCAACATTGTCAGCGCTCATGACGTTACGCGTATCCAGCAGTAAAAATCGTTTCTTACGGATTACTTTCATAGGGATTCTTATTTTGTTGACGTGAATGCAGTACTTTTGTTTATGTAATAAGTTTAATAGTAGTAATTTACTATAGTAATTTTCGACCGAGCTAAAACTGTGTAACTAAGACTACCACCTCAGCTGAGCAGAGATCAAAGCCAAAAAAACCTCTTTTGTCGAGTCTCCGACGAGTACTCGTTGGAAATAATTTTTCAATTGTCGTGTAAATATTCGCGAGGCTCGCGAGATTCTAGTATTCGTTCTTGTAGCATCTGACCTAAACGACTCCTTTCGCTCGCATATTTTGTAGTTGAATAAAGATTTGTAATTTCCTTGGGGTCTGATCTGTGATCATACAATTCAGCGCCATGAATACCACCATCCCACTCCGTATAACGGAAATGTTTAGTTTTTATGGTATATCCCATTGTGTTTTTTAGAAGCACTCCAGGCCTGATAGAGCTACTCGCCTGACTATGACTCATGCTCAGTGCGGAAGATCGGATAAGTTTATTAGGTTGCTCTAGAAGTTCAGCGAAACTTTTCCCAGCGTTGTGCTCAGGTATGTCTACTCCGGCTAGTGAAAGTATTGTTGGGTAAATATCAATCAACTCAATCATGGTTTTGGTCGCCACGCCAGGCCTTTTTACGTGTCGGGAAGCTATGACTAGCGGAACTCGAAGTGTTTGCTCGAACAAGTTGGGTTTTTGCCAGAGATCATGCTCTCCAAGAAGGTATCCATGATCCGAAGTAAATAGTATTAGTGTTGATTCTCTGAGATCTAGGTCATCAAGTTTTTGAATTAGTCGGCCTATTTCATCGTCTATGAAACTTATAGAGGCATAGTATGCCTGCATCATCTCTTTTTTTACATATTCAGTCATTTCGAGCTGATAAGGACGATCTGACAGCTGAGGCAATGGAATATCTTCGCGATCATTTTTCGGGACGGATTCAGTGGAAATTTTAGTGGTTGGATATAGATCAAAAAAGTGCTCTGGTGCAGAAAAAGGGACATGGGGGCGGACATAACCTACGGCGAGAAAGAATGGTTTATCATCCTGATTTTTTGACATGTTGGTGAGTATTTTAGAGGCCAAGTTGGTAATTTTTCCGTCCGTATAATCATTCCTACTCCCGCCTAGTCTGATTGTGCTGAGCCAGCCCCCATTCATATTTGAGTCTTTTGACTTCTCGTTGATGTGAGGGCCAAGGTACTTTATTTCCTCTGCACTCGTTCGATCGATACCCGCAGGATTATGGCTTTCGCTCCAAGAGATGGGATCGACATCATAGTTAGGACTACCGATACCGCTTGGCACATTAAAATGAAAAATCTTTCCTACCGCTGCAGTGTGGTATCCGTTCTCCTTTAAAATCTGAGGTAGAGTAGCTACCTTGGGCACTTTGTCTCTTAATTTATGATGAAGCCGAGATACGCCATTTTGCTCAGGGTAAAGCCCTGTTAGAAAACTTGCTCGGCTCGCCATGCATTGCGGATAGTTAGCGTAGGCTCTATCGAAACGTATTCCAACCTTTGCGAGCCTGTCAATGTTCGGAGTTTTGGCAATGGGATCTCCATATGTCGCTATCCTTGTATTTAAATCATCGGTCAGAATCAATAAGATATTTGGTGTACAGAAGCATGCCTGAGCAAAAGAGAGACCCAAAACCACGCTAAAAGTTCGGTAGAGGGCTTGTTTAATTTTGTGATTTCCCATATTTAACGTTCTCTTTCCCTTGGTCGTCATGGCATTCGTTGTCATTTTGTGTCTTTTGAAGTCGGCCAGCTATGATGCCATTGATAAATTCTGGATCAATTGATAATGCGTTCAAGAAACTTATGGCGGTTAAGCTATCGGTGTCTTTTTTTCTTTCATTTTAAGTATTCAACAAGCATCATACCATCTCTTTTTTTATATGCGGCTTGGAACACAGGTCGGTCGGTAAGAAAAGTGAGACTAAAGGCGTATACTTTTGAATTTTGCCTCTATACTTTGGAGTCACATGTAAATGGATATTAATCGGAATCCAGGTATCCATGATCTTTGGTTTTTACCGCTCGGTGGGTGCGGTGAAATCGGAATGAATCTAAATTTAATTGGACATAATTCTGAGTGGCTTATGGTTGATTGCGGTATTAACATCACAAGTTCAGCCCTTCCGGGAGCGCAACCTCTTATTGAGATTCCTTATACTGACTTTGTTGATAAACAAAAATCGGGATTACAGGGCATTTTAATTACACATGCTCATGAGGATCATTTTGGCGCTTTAAGCTTGCTTTGGAGGCGCTGGCAGTGTCCAGTTTTCGGCACTGCTTTCACCCTTTCTGTTATAAGGAGGAAAGCTTTAATGAGAGGGTTAGCTCCACCGGATCTTATGGTAGAGACGAAGTTCGGAGATAAGACTCAGCATGGTTCTTTTTCTGTAACCTGGCATCCTATGACTCATTCAACCCCGGAAAATTGCGCACTTGAGATTACAACTAGTGCTGGCACGATATTTCACTCAAGTGATTGGAAGGTGGATAAATCTCCGCAGATTGGTAAGTCCTTCAGACCAAAACGGTTCGCTTCAATTGGTGAACGGGGTGTGGATGCATTTATTTGTGACTCAACGAATGCTCAAGACACTGGTTTTAGTGCCAGTGAGGGAGATATAGTCCCTGGGGTAAAGCGAATATTTGCTAACGAGATGGGACGGATTATAGTTGGCTGCTTTTCAAGTAATATCGCTCGAATTAATACAATCGCGAAGATCGCGGTAAACAGCGGGCGCTTCGTTGGTTTGTTGGGTAGGTCTTTGTCAGTTATGGTTGAATGCGCGAAAGAACGGGGTTTCTTAGATTCAAGTATAAATTGGGTTGATGCCGAACACATTGGTTATCTTCCCAAAAATGAGGTTTTGATTTTTGCCACTGGAAGCCAAGGAGAGCACGGAGCAGCGCTATCCAAACTTGCCACGGACTCGCATCGTTCAGTAAGTCTGGATACGGGTGACGTAGTAATTTTTAGCTCGAGTGTCATTCCAGGGAATGAATTTGTTGTAAAAAGTTTATTTCGCAAGTTAGAGGAGCTGGGTGCAAAGGTCTTGCACCCCGGTAATACCGATGAAACACTTCACGTAAGTGGACATCCTTGTGAGAATGATTTGAGACAGATGTATGAATTAATCAAGCCAAAAATTGTTATTCCTGTGCATGGTGAGAAAGGTCATCTAGATGCTAACGCTAATATAGCGCAATCGTGCGGCATCTCAGATGTTTTAAAGGGAACGAATGGGGATTTATTTTGCATCCGCCCAAAACCGGCCATCATCAGAAGATTCATCAAGATAGGAAGGTTACCTTTGCCTGAGTTCAGGAAGAATAGTTAGTTGTCCCATATTGAAAGGTTTCGATTTGCTTCAGATTTTTGAAAGACAGGTACTTAAGTTTCTTCTCGAACGCGCCTCACGGCGAAATTTCGGGAATCACCCTGAGATGGTATGTTTTGCCCATGATGCGATTTCGAGGAAAATATTTATCGATGGCTTATTTGAAAAACGAGAGTTACTTTCGTTAAAAAAGTTTTTGAGCATTAATCTTAAACAGATGAACACCTGTTTTGACTTGGGAGCAAATATTGGAAACCATTCACTATTTTTTGCTCAACTTTTTGGTAACGTCGTCAGTTTCGAGCCTCATTCCAGAATTTATAAGATATTAGCTTTGAATACAGAATCGTCAACTAATATTGAGGTAGTAAACGCCGGTTTAAGTGATAAGGCGGGTATTCTGGGGGCCTTTGAGCAGCCATTGAATTTAGGGGCCTCGAAGATAGTAGAAAACTCTGAGGGAAATATTTTCTTCAGAGTAGTAACTCTTGACCAGTATGTTATTGAGAATCCCTATAATTCGATTGATTCCATAAAGATGGATTTGGAGGGACATGAGCTAAGCGTCTTAAAAGGGGCGACTCAAACGCTAAAAAATCACAGACCAATTCTAGCTCTTGAATTACATGCCAGAAAAGACTCTCAAAAAGCTACTCAGATCATGGTATTTCTCCGGCAGCTGGGATACAACTATGTGTATTATATGTCGATTGACTATCTCTCAAAAAACATATTTAACTTCAAAAAAATTGCTATCAATAACGTTAAGAAACTGCCTAGAAAAAATCATAAAATGGTGTTGTTCACACCGTAAATTAATAAACAGCAACCAAAATCTTTTTGCTTTCGCTTATCTTGTAAGTATTACTTATCAACTTATTTATGTCTCGATGAATTGCGAAAAGAGTAACTTATCTCTAGCATGTGACCTGAGCTGAACTGTTTTGGTAATTTCAAGCCAAATATGGGTTTTAATTAAATCAGTGAGTGTTGAGCCTCCGAGAGAGCGCAGGATAAAAATTAAAATATGAGTAATAGAGCTATACATATCGGTCATCAGGTGAGAAAAAAAAATGAAGACTGCGTGTCAGGCTCTTATGTTCATTTACATGGAGAGCAGTATTATTGTATCGAAAACTTTGATCGCATGGATGATTTCTTTGTAAGCTTGGTGAGTGATTCCAACCACTGGATGTTTATCTCGACCCTTGGAGGACTTACTGCGGGACGGGTTAATGCAGAAAGCGCACTTTTCCCTTACTACTCCGACGACAAAATTAGAAGTAACTCTTCTCACACAGGTAGTCGAACGCTTGCTCTAGTAACTCGAGGAGATAGGACATCACTTTGGGAGCCATTTTCTGAGTTCTATGACGGAGTATATAAAGTAAATCGAAAACTTTACAAAAATGTGCTCGGAGACAAGATTATTTTTGAGGAAAAAAATCAAGACCTCTCAGTTACCTTCCGCTACACCTGGCGAACCTCACAGAGGTTTGGATTCGTTAAAACATCGACTTTAATTAACAATGGTCACGAGCCCGTTGAGATAGATATTGTCGATGGGATTGAGAATTTGCTCCCGTATGGAGTCGAATCAGGTGCTCAAAATACTCTCAGCTGTTTGGTGGATGCCTACAAAAAAAATGAGTTAGAGGAGTCTTCTAAACTTGCTCTTTATACCATGAGTTCGATATTGATTGATCGAGCGGAGCCCAGTGAGGCGTTGTCTGCAACGACTGTTTGGTCTGTAGGCTTGCCTGATGCGTGTATTCTTCTTTCTTCACTTCAATTGCAAAACTTTCGTGAGGGCATCCCAATTTCGAAGGAGATTGATCTGTTTGGCCGCAGAGGCGCTTATTTTGTTAATGCTCTTTGTGAGCTTTCGGGAGTAAATGAGATTAGCTGGGATATTGTCGCGGAAGTTAACCAAGGCCCAGCCAAGGTTAGAAAACTTCTTCAATATATCAATAAAAATCAATGCATTAAAGATGATATTGAAAAAGATATATCACTAGGTTCTACAAATCTCAGTCGTATCATCGCAACCGCTGATGGTTTCCAAGTTGGTGAGGATCTTTTAAGTGTAAACCACCACTATTCAAATGTATTATTCAATTTGATGCGCGGAGGCGTTTTTGAGAGTAATTACAGAATTTCACGCGAAGACCTATTGGACTTTATGAAATCAACGAGTCCAGCAACTTTTGATCAGAACCCAAGTTTCATAAAATCTTTAGACGAAGAGTTTCTTCATGAAACCCTGATTCGTGCATCCAAACTTGATGGCGACAAAAATTTACAGCGTATCTGCTATGAGTACTTGCCGTTGTCGTTTAGCCGTCGACACGGAGATCCATCAAGACCTTGGAATCAATTTAATATTCAGGTCCAGCGTGCGGATGGAGCAAAACTTCTTAACTTTGAGGGTAATTGGAGGGATATCTTCCAGAATTGGGAGGCATTGTGTTTCTCTATACCCGGTTTTGCGGAGAGCATGATTAGCAAATTTGTGAATGCCTCAACACTTGAGGGATATAACCCTTACCGAATTACTAGGGATGGAATTGACTGGGAAACATTAAATCCTGACGACCCATGGTCAAGCATAGGATATTGGGGAGACCACCAAATTATCTACTTGCTAAAGTTGTTAGAGTTCTCTAGTAATCACCATCCTGAGAGACTTAAAGAGTTTTTGACACTTGACATTTTTTGTTATGCGAATGTGCCCTACAGAATAAGGCCGTATTCGGAATTGTTAAAGGATCCATTCAATACCATTGATTTTGATTATGACTTGGAGACTTTGATCCAAAATAGAGTTAAGTACGCGGGCTCAGATGGAAGACTCGTGTGGAATGACCAAAAGAAAGTCTATCAAGTTAATTTATCTGAAAAACTGATCGTCACTATGTTGGGAAAGCTATGCAATTTTATTCCTGGTGGCGGCATATGGATGAATACTCAGCGCCCTGAGTGGAATGATGCAAACAATGCTCTTGTCGGTAACGGTATTTCTGCAGTCACTCTATTTTACATACGTCGATTTCAGAGCTATTTATTGAATTTATTTTCGTCGGTAGATCTCTCTGAGGTAAAGATTTCTTCCGAAGTAGTGAAACTATTTAATGCTGTCGATGAAATTCTTACTAAAGCAGCATCTCGGATGAACGAGGATATGTCGGGTCTTTATCGAAAAAAATTGTTAGACCAGTTAGGAGCCGCTGCTAGTGAGTTCAGAGAAAATTTTTATTCCAATGGTATTTCTAATACTTGCCGTCCTTTGAAGGTGCGGTCACTTATTGCTTTTTTTCGGCTAAGTCTTCGTTTTATCGATAGGACTATCTCCGAATGTCGTCGCGATGATGGCCTCTATCATGCGTATAATTTGATGACAGTGAATGATTCTGGAATCACAATCTCGCGGCTTTACAAGATGTTGGAGGGTCAGGTTGCTATTCTCAGCTCTGGTTACTTAAGCCCAAAACAGGCACTTGGGGTGTTGTCAGCGCTCAGGAAATCAGATATTTACGATGAGCGGCAGGGTTCATACCTCTTATATCCTGACAGAACACTTCCTCGTTTTCTTGATTTAAACGTAATTTCTAGCGAGCAGTTCGAGCGCTCACAACTGCTACAAGCTTTAGTTTTGGATAACAATTGTTCCCTTATTGAGGCCGATTCCTTTGGGGGGTATTACTTCAACGGATCATTTAATAATGTTCAGGATGTCAAAGACACCCTCATAAAGCTTGCTGCTAGAGGATATAAAACACTCGTAGTCCAAGATCAAGCATTAATCATTCAGATGTTCGAGGATGTCTTTAAACACCATAGCTTCACCGGCAGGTCTGGTGCCATGTATGCGTATGAAGGACTCGGATGTATATATTGGCATATGGTATCTAAACTTACGCTAGCGACAATTGAAAATATTTACAATGCCAAAATCAGCAACGTTGATACTAAGATAATAGATGCTTTGATAAAAGTATATTTTGAAATACGCGGAGGAATTGGATTTAACAAAACACCACAACATTACGGAGCCTTTCCGACGGATCCTTACTCTCATACTCCCGGATTTGCAGGCGCCAAACAGCCAGGCATGACAGGGCAGGTGAAGGAAGAAATCATTGCACGGCTGATGGAATTGGGTATTCGGGTTGAAGAGGGGTGCATAGGTTTTCATCCTTTTATTGTGCGAAAATCCGAATTTCTCTTGTCACCACAGACATTACATTACTTTGATGTCAATGGTCAGCAAGAAACGCTTGCGCTAGCGCCTGGGCAGATGGCCTTTACTTACTGTCAAATACCCTTTGTGTATCAGATTGGAACTAAATTTTTAATTGAAATAACATATCTGGGTGGTTCAAAAAAGAAAATTGAGGACACATTTATTGATTGCAGTGCATCGTCAGCAATCTTTCGTAAGACAGGAGACATCCACAAAATAATAGTAACGCTAGAGCCGGGCTTGGAGTGAAAGCTGCGTTTGGATACCACATGGCTCGCCATGAGATTAATTACTGATGAGATCCACTTCCAGGGTTATCGACCGTTGTCGTCTGAGGTCAAGTTGGGCGCGTATTTTATTAGCTCTTTGTTCATCAAGCTCATAGTTCCGCATTATGATAATGGCCGCCAATGTTCCGGTAATCGGGATACAGATATAGCTTAAGCGCAAAAGCGTCAAGGTATCCTTGGTTTGTAGTGCTATGGACTGATCAAAGCCGATTACACTGAGAATCAACCCACTTGCTCCCCCCGCTAATGCTGCACCGAACTTTACCATCCACCAATAAATAGCTCCAAAAATACCCTCCCTGCGTTTGCCTGTTTCCAGTTCATCCATGTCACAGATGTCCGCAGTCATCGACATCATTATGGTGAACAAACCGCCGATACCAAATGCGAAAAGCGGTAGGGGTAATAACATCATCCATGGATTTTCGGGGGAAAACCCCCACCAAAAAAGTACATAGCCAAGAATTGAAATTGACTGTGTATATAAAAATGTTGTCTTCTTACCAAATTTTTGCGCGCAGTGATTGACTATCGGTATAACCAGAAAACATGTGCATAGTGCGCCCACTGATCCGAATAAAGTCGGCCATACTCCAGCTTGAACTGGATCACCGTTATTCATGTAGTACACCACGATAAACCACGAAAATGCTGCAATGGTTTGAAAAGCATTGAAGACTAGAAATGTTGCAAGACAAATCTTTTGGAAGGGTTTATTTTTAAGTGTAATAATAATTCCTTGAATGAAATCTCTTAGTGAAATTTTTGCAGGGTGGGAAACTTCAGCCAATTTATGCTCGACTTTTTCAGTGTTATCAAATGTGCAAAAAAAGGCAGGTATAAGCGCTATAGCCATACAGGCCCCTCCGATCCAGATCGAGAGGCTTTTGGCGCCGTCGGCTGCGGATGAGAACCATGCAGGGTCGTACAAGATTACCCAAAACCAGGGCGCGATAACCCACGCCCACTGACCGATCCATTGTGCGACTGCCATGAGATGCGTTCGCTCGTGATAGTCATTACTCATTTCATACCCCATTGCTACATAGGGCACTCCGAAGATGGTCATTCCAATCCAAAAGGTGCAACACCAGGCCAGAAAATAGTAAAAATTGTACATTTCAGAATTCTCGGCCGAAAGTTGCCACATCATTACAAACGAAACCCCCGAGATGATAGCGCCAACGAACACATAGGGTCGGCGTTTGCCCCAACGAGATACCGTGTGATCTGAAATATAACCCATTAGGGGATCTGTAATCGCATCAATGGTTTTCGGGATGAAGAATATAAGGGACCATAACAGGGGACTCATCCCTAATCCCTGAACGAGGACAACCATAAATATTCCAAGCACAGCGGGGAACATCTGGTTGGCCAGCATTCCGATACCGAAGGCAATTTTTTGACTTAGTGGAATTGACTGATGGCGTTTGTCTTTAGTATTGGTTCGGATCATATAGTTGCGCTAAGTTGCTATTATTTTTTAATCTACTCTCTCATGAGTTTAGTCGTTTGGTTGGCTAGCGTCCCGTTTGCAACGACCAATAACGGTATATTCGCGGTCGATGCACCATTAAACGGATCCTCGACATAAATGAATAGGCGATATTCTCCTGGTTTCGGTGCGTAAAATATTAATTCGTTGACGTTGTAAAATTTCTTAGTCCACAAAATCGCCGGCTGGACCTCTAAGTCACCTCCATCGCTCTCACTGGCTTTATCTACCTCTTCCATTAGTTCCCATCGATAATTAAGTCGATGCTCTTGCTGATAATAAAACTGAATGTGCGCTTTGTAAGCGCTATTCGCAACCAATGTAATAACATTTTTTCCATTTTCATCTAACACTGTCATTGATAAACGTGTGGGCAGCGGTCGTTCTGAAAGTTTTCCTGTCCAAAGAAAATACATCGTTTGCATCATTTCGGTATGACGGCCATTTTCCAGAAAGAGCCCATACCAGGTCGGTGTTCTCTCTTGCTTTTGTCCCCAGAGAAAAACAAAGGCTCCAAGGCACTGATTTTTATTGGTGATAATAAAGTTGTTATATCGACTCTCGATTACGGCAGCTTTTTCACTGCTAGTTTGTTCAATTGGTCTTCCCCAAGGGGTACAAGGAACCTCCCAATGTCCGGTCACACCCCATTCTGACACAGTATAGGCGCCTTCATAATTACTTAAACGCAGATACTCTGGAAGCTTTGCGATGTCCCCATACATTTGAAAAGATAACAAGTCTAGATCTTGGCACCTCTCAGAGACTATTTTGATGATTTCTGGTTCTGCGCCTGCTAGCATGGTCGTCGTTGGGTGGTTCCCATCAATTATATGAATCATCTCAGATATTTCATTTACTGCATCCCAAACGCAAGGGTTTTCATGCCTTAAGTTGAGTTCATTACCTATGCCCCACATCAACAAAGCTGGATGATGTTTTAATCGCTCCACATCTCGTCTAATACTTTTCAGCTGTCCTGCCACCGCTTCTTTATCATTATAATTGAAGCCATGTCTTTCGCGAGCTACATCTATACCCATGCAGACTAAAAGCCCTGATTCTTCAGCCTCGTCTAAGATCTGGAGAGCTCTTTTATCTCCATCTTCAATACGCCAGGTTCGGAATGCGTTTCCTCCAAGTCTGGCGAGACTTTTTATGCCACCGAATTCAAGTCCAGCTCCTTTGATGAAAAATTTTTTTCCATTAACTAGCAGGCGGTAAGAGCCAAGATTGTCTATTAATTCGACTTTGTTTCGCTTTGTAATTAGACGAACTCCATATTTATTAAGCGAGTGACATAGACCCGATACCTCGCTTAGCCGTTGTTAGATGACTAGATATGTTATTTTTGTAGTGATTTAAATGCGCCAAATTGCCAATTACGTATTGCTAAAACAGCAGTGACTCCACTTTTTTGTTTCATAGGTACCCCAGTATCGTCGAGGTTAATATTTTCAAATTCCTGAGCAAGCTTATTGATTTTTTTTTGGAATTCTAGTGAACTATTTCGTGAAAATGTTCCATTTAGTACCACCAGCATTTCATTTTCTTTCACAAAATTGGTCTTAAAGAACTCTCGCCCGATTGTCTCCCTGAAGACATTTTGCATAGGCCCATTCTTTCGCCATTGAAAATTTGGAGAGACTAATAATTTAATGCGATTCTTTGGCAGTAATTCTATTATCTTCAAACGATCTAATCGAGCAAGCTTTTGAACACATTGATTCTCAGAAATATTATATTTTGATGTGATATCTTCGAGCTCCCAACGGTTTAAGACACATACTCCAACTAAAATGAGTAAGGGGTCGCGAGCTATCTCAAGTTCCTGTTCTTCCGTTAGTTGCTTTAGACGAAATTGTCGCTCCTTCATTAAAGATATTATGTCGGAAATCTCCATATTCATCACCTGCGAGATTTGCTCAAGGCGGGTAATGGATAAATTTTCTTCGGCGAAGATTCGTTTTATTGTCGCCTCTGATAGGTTGATCCTTTTTGCGAGATCAGCATATGTGATGCCGTGCGCTTTTAAAGCTGATTTCAATGTGGAAAAAATAGAGTTTATTTGCGTCATTTATTCCCTCAGTCTGTTTATTTGGATCTACATATTAGCTTTTATTGACGGGCTAGGGTAGATTATTACTCTTCAAGTTTTGATTAGAAAATATTGGTAAAAAGCGTTCAAGTTAAATGGGGTTTTTATGGAGCAAGCATTCATTTGTGATGCCGTTCGCACTCCGCTGGGACGGTATGGAGGAAGTCTATCTTCTGTGCGCACTGACGATCTGGCGGCTATTCCGTTAACCGCATTGATCCGAAGAAATACAAGTTTAGATCTCATGCGTCTTGATGATGTGGTTCTCGGGTGCGTGAATCAGGCTGGTGAGGACAATCGGAATGTAGCTCGGATGGCTCTTCTGTTAGCAGGATTTCCTCCAGATGTCCCTGGGTGTACGGTGAACCGTCTTTGTGGGTCAGGCATGGATGCGATAAATATAGCAGCTCGCGCAATTAAAGCCGGAGAAGCTCACTGTATAATTGCTGGTGGTGTGGAATCCATGTCCAGGGCTCCGTTGGTGATAGCCAAATCCTCTTCGGCTTTTGATCGTGATCAGGAACTTTTTGACACGACAATGGGATGGAGGTTTGTAAATAAAAAGCTGGAGGAGAAATATGGTGTTCATGCAATGCCGGTAACCGCTGAAAATGTTGCAGAAGCCTTTGGTATTAGTCGTGAGGATCAAGATCGATATGCCCTAAACAGCCAGAGAAGGGCGGGATTGGCTCAAGATTCTGGTTTTTTCGCGAAGGAAATAATCACAGTGACGATTCCACAACGCCGTAAAGAGGCGCTTCGTTTTGAAGTTGATGAACATTTGCGGCGTGATACGACACTAGTTGGGTTAAGTAAGCTGTCAACCCCTTTTAAGGTTAACGGCTCGGTTACTGCTGGTAATGCGTCAGGCATCAATGATGGTTCATGTGCGATGATTGTAGCGTCCGAGACGGGGGTTCGAAATCAGGAACTTACCCCTAGAGCAAGAGTCATTGCAACAGCTCTAGTTGGTCTGGAGCCAAGGATTATGGGTCATGGTCCAGCTCTTGCGATACCAAAAGTTCTCTCGATGGCAGGACTTTCTCTGGAACAGATTGATATCATCGAACTGAATGAGGCTTTTGCGGCGCAAGTGCTATCGGTTACTCGCGCTCTTGACCTACCGGTCGACGATGAGCGAGTAAACCCCAACGGAGGTGCTATAGCGCTGGGACATCCGTTGGGAATGTCTGGGGCAAGGTTGGTTATGACGGCTATTAACCACCTTCAAACCAGAGGTGGTCGATATGCCGTTTGTTCCATGTGTATTGGAGTCGGTCAGGCCATAGCTACAATCCTCGAAAAGGTGTAAGTATGACTTCACTTGGTTTTGAGAGAGATGCTACTGCTTGTCGTTCAGAGAACTAATCCGAGATCACGGTGAATCCTCCGGGTGTTGCGGTAAAGGTTCTTCCGTTGCTGAAGACGATATCCTGTGCTTGAGAGGAGAAATTATACGTTACATAAGTAAGTCGGCCATCTTTCTCGAATGCCAAGGCCGCTGGATGATTAGATTTAAGTTCTCCGGTGCCGGTTTTTACCCTTCCAAGTGCCCTCATGGTGTTTATCCATTGATATGTATGTGCCTTTGATTCGCCAGCTTCTGCATTATAGGCAGAACCCAAAGTATTATAATCCGTAACGGCGGCGTCGGCATCCGACATGGCCCATAGATTCCACCACAAGTCACGCCAGTGGTCATCGGGAAGGCCCGATGGTTTCCCATTTGATGACTCAGTTAGACCCAAGGCAACATAGTCCCTCATGTACTCGGGATAAAGACTCACATGAAAGATTAGAGTGTTGGAGGGTAAACCCTGAATGCCGAGTATATGAGCATAAGCGCCACTAAACCAGGTGGAAAAATCTGCTCCACTACCCCAAACAATTGATGTAGTTATCTTGTTATAGCCCGGTGGAAAGTTTTTATCATCAGAGTTGGGACTTTTATAGCCGTCGATGTCATTCCAATATTGCCAGTAGGCAGCAGATGTTGATGCGTGAAGGTACATTCCCTTTTCTACCAATGCGTTGTTGCCAGTTACAAGGCCATAAAGAATGATGGCGCCATAGGCATTTGCTGCCTCAGAGGTAGACTCATTGTTATTTCCTTGGAGAGCATCAGCTTTCCCATCGGCCCATGAAAAACCATTTGCCGGATCAAAATGACGAAGGTGAGGAAACATAGGATCATTTTTGTCCCCAGCATAGTCCCTTATTAGTAATTCAACCATCGGTCCATAATTAGATTGACTGCACCAACTTGGATCGACTCTGCATATTTCGGCAGCGGCTCGCACGAAGTACCCATAATGAAAATGGTGATCAGAAAGTCGTTGATGTGATCCATAAGCCTCATCAAGGCCCAGAAGGGCGTCCCATGATTCATCATAGACAAAGTATTTGCTGGTATTTAAATTGCCATCTGTTACTGCAGAGAACCAGTCTGATAGTTCTAATTTCAGCCAATCAATAAGTTGCCTCGCCTCGGTATCCATACCGAGGGTGTTCGCGATAGCTGCAAGCTCAGCGGCTTTGCCATAAGCCTTGCCAGCCCAGTAAGTATCGGTGCTGCTCACCCATGACGACGCTCCCAAGCCTACAAATTCAGAAACGAGAGTTTCAAGTGTTTGAATATCATAGGCTCCCGAGAGATTTGGAAGAGTTGGAAGGACTCCAACATACGGGATTGTGTAATTAAAGGAATCAGTTTTAGCAAATTTAATTATTCCGCGCGCACTACGTATTTTGTAATCTGAAATGGTTTCGGACGAGTTACGCCAATGGAGAGGATGCATTCCAACTACAGTAGTGACCGCCCCCCCTTGAGGACCGTTATAAGTATGAGAAATGGTCACATCGTTTGTCGTTCGATCTATAGTGAAATCAATTTCGACAGAATCGACCACTTCTCTTGCGATGCTGGAGAAGAAATCGCACATAGCATCATCTGGAATGCCATTAATTTTTGGTAAGTATGTCAGAGTGAAGTCGTTTGAGTCGCCATTAATGGTGATCTCATTCGAGTTGATATTTGAAAACACGGTTTTGGCCTCACCATTGATTAAAAATGAATTACGAATACCAGCAACGTCAGTCCAGACACCCAAGCTATTATTTTTCTCATAAAAAACACCTTTTTCTGCACCGTCACTTGCTTTTGTCTTCAGGATTGCTTGACCATCTAAGATGGTGAAATAAATGTAAGGGGATCCATGGACAAAGGTTGCTTCCATAACCTCAATATTTTCTGCCTTCCACTGCACGGTAACAGAAGCATCACTGCTGTTTTTCAGGTAAGCGTCCAAATTTGAATGCTTCGAATTAGCTATGGCCACGCCCTCAAAAACCTCCATAAATGGAACAGGACCCTCGTACCTAGGGAAGTTACCTATGGTTTTAAAACCTCCCGGAATGCCTGATACTCTTACCCCTCGATTGCTGATGCGAGCCCTTATCGGATCGGGTGTTATATAAGCGGCATCGCTTGCGTCATCGATTTTCATTTCACCAACAAATGGAACAGATCCCCACCATCTATGTGTAGGCACACTTTTTGTTAGAGCAGGATTTACCAATTGCGGTATGATAGATCGGGGAGTTCCAGTGGGCTTACCAGTTATTGTGTTACAACTGTCTATTGCCGGTTCCACGAGCCCGGCATTGAATATCCAATTGCCATAATCCTCAACACACTTATAACTAGACGGATTAATTGTGTTTGAAATGTTTCCCGCGCCGAAATGGGAAAGTTCGTAAGCAACACCTACATCAGGTAAAGTGGACTCCGAGGGCGGTTTAGCATCATCTGAAATTCCAGTAAAACGTATGTTGTCTATCTGGTAAACTAATCCTGCTCCTGTTTGAAAGGCGGGGAAAAAAACTATAGGTACTGTGACTGAAGTTAAGTTTATAGCTCCGCTCTCGACAAAACTTGTGACTGCAAAGTTTACCTCCTCCCAGTTTCCGTCAGCATTGATTTCTGGGATCCTGAGTTCACCGGAATCTGAACCACCACTTTCTAATTTCACAAAAAATCCTCCGCTTAAATTATCAAAGCCTGCGGACTTTATTTTTATCTCGAACGAGAGATTACCTTCAACATAGCCGCTCAGATCTACAGGATTATTTACAGGACTGCCCACCACAAGTCCAGCATGCCCGGCGTCATCTAAGTATGTGACCTCTAGTACGCTTCCACGAGAGACGTCATTTGTTACTGTCCAATCGACGCTTCCGCACGTCTCTTCTCCCGTTGTAGGATTTACACAATTTTGGTATCCATTTTTTTCATCGAAAAAAGATAATTGTGCTTCTCCACCCCAAAGTTCTGTAACAACGCCATCAGCTAGAACAAAGGTGTCTTCAGAATTTTCGGGATCATCAGTATTCGGTTCCACGACGGTTACCAACCTTGTTTGTTCAGTCGAATTACCCGCCTTGTCAGTTGCACTGTACGTTAGTACATACGTTCCAGCCGTTGCACCCACCTCTCCGGTCGTATCTACCTCGATTATTCCATCCACAGAGTCCGTCGCGTTTACACCGGGTTCGACGTAGTTTTCGCCTCGGTCAAGGGTGTATTCAGTTTGGCCCATGAGAGTAATCACAGGCGCTTTTGTATCGCTTACAGACACATCTCTGCTTTGGGTAGACGAGTTTCCCGAGCTGTCAACTGCGGTGTAGATAATAGTGTAGATCGCCGAATCAACCCCAACATCTCCGCTTTTAGAGACTGCTATATCTCCATCTATGTTATCAACTGCAGTAGCACCTTGATCTTCATAGGTGGTTCCTTGTTCATGCGCAATTACTCTGTCACCGATGATAGTAATTACGGGTGGAATATTATCCTCGGCGCGAACAGATCCTGAGCTATTACCGCCGCCGCATCCGCTGGCTGTTGTTATCACAATGAGTAGGAAAACTATCTTTATTTTCAACATTTTTTGCAGAGCCTCAAGTCGGTTGAAAGGTCTGTGTGTAAAATCCATAAAAAGTACCTGTGATAATCTCGATGACGTTAATTTCCGACTATTGAGAAAAAGATATAGATTACAAGACTTCCCCCTCACTCAAAAATCATTTTCGTCTAAGTGACTAAATTGTGGGATAAAGAAATTATTTATCACCGATTCAATATAATGCTGTACCGTGGATGAGCGAACGTTGGTGAATTTTATTTAAATGCCCGCATATATCGTGAATAATGTCACCACAATTAATCTAGTGAGAGGACGCTAGCTAGTTATTGTTATGTTTTCTGTTTAAGATTGATTCTGTTGCTTGAGAAATAGCAATTAACGTCTTCATTTATCCTGGATTTTTAAAAACTTCTGGAATATAGCTGACAAGTTTGGACTCCAGTAAACATGTAAAGTTTACGTGATTCATTATAGTTTTACCATCAGTTGCCTGGATCCCTGTCTGCCTGGTTTACATTATCGGTGTTTTCTTTATGATTTTGGTTTTGTAGTAATGCGGCTCTGAAGGACATATTACGGCGCTTCATGACCTCTTGGAGATCTTCTCTTTGTTTTTTGCGACGTTCTTTTTGTTCCTCCCATTCCTCCAGCCAATCAGTCCACCATATCTTCTTATCTCTTTCTGCATCTTTGAAAGTAGAGGCTGTGAAAAATAGCATAAAGATGACACCTGTATGCACTAAAACGCTAGTAAAGATACCTGTGTAGTAACCTGCCATTAGTCCAAATGCAACCGCCCAGCCAATAAAAAGGACCAGTGTTATGTAGAATTGTGTCGGAAGAGAGGGTATATGTCTAAGAGGATTATATTTGGCATCCATTACCAAATTCCAACTGTCATAAAAGGACATATAAATCTTTTTGAATAGCTCCATGCTCGACGCCTTCCTTTATTCTGGTTTGAATTTTGGTTTTTAAATATTTCCTTGTACTTGCTTCAGAAAAGACTCACTTATCTTTTTTGTGACCTTCGCGAGTTTCATATTATCCAGCCTAATATACTATTTCGTTGACAATTATAGTTCAAATAAAGATGTCGATTTCTTTAGTTTTATTTTAAACTATCTATTCATTTGGGTCGTTTCTCCACTAGCAGATGGTATAGCAATAAGCTTTACTCTATTACCACTTGGCTATTTAGTTCTCGGAAAAGAATAGAGGAAAAAATATATTATAAGCCATACAAGTTAATCTCCTATCTTAATCCCAATCCGCTAATTTTTGAATAATAAGAATATAACCGATAATGATTTTATTAAATCGGAGATAACTATAAAAAATTCCAAAGCAATTGAATTTTACAGCTAGTGCT
>CEOK01021534.1_pt1 | contig 22066 bp, 18 predicted proteins | sample 427001 | NCBI WGS metagenome assembly CEOK01 (sample SAMEA2591108, study PRJEB7988) | marine metagenome | isolation source: saline water (ENVO:00002010), including | reverse complement strand
ACCTTCCTGCCCTCATGGGCAAATTTAAAGAGTTGGGTGAAAGGCAAGAAATACTTGATATGGATCGGCAGAGAATTCGCGATGTCATATACAACACGACGGCGAGCCCACAGAAATTGGTGCAACCTTTTTCGCACTTGCAACCATATGCAGACCTCTGGTTTGAAAGCATTACGCCAAATGACTGGCGTGAATTTGACGAGCGTTATGATCAACATATTTCGTTTCTTTATGAAATGGCAGCGCTAGTGATGGATTATCATGACGAAATATTTTTACAGGATCCTGATTTGGATCGAAGCTCGCTCCTCAAACCTATGTTTTGCAGCACAATCCTTGAGACTTTGCTATATGAAAATAAACTCGATCACCCTTCATTTTTTGAACAGGAGTTACTGCATAATACTCTAGATAATGGGATCAGAGAGACTCGATGGAAAAAATATGTTCCAAATTTTTTTGCTGGCTCTAATTTAAAAATTGGCGAGACAGGTGATTCCCATGTCAAGTGGGTTAACCGGTTGGGAGCTTACCAAGACTCATGTGACTGTTATAGACAAGTTCAGCAGAAATATAAGAAAACTGGAGCTCGTTTTTTTAGACAAAGTCAAGTTTTTGGCGACCTTTTGTGTGAGTCTTTGGAAGATCAAGAGGTGACTAATTTAGAAAGTTATAAACGAGAACACATAAGTGCAATAAACGAAAGAAAATCTCAGCCTTTCACCAAGCGGAGTGATTTATTGGACTTCTTCAAGACTGTAAAACCCGACCTAACTCAAGAGCAGAGAGCCATACACTATCAACAGAATTTACAGCGGTACTACGTTTCGTTTTTTAATGTGGCGCGAGCACAGTTTGCAGACTCTATGAAAAATCGGGAGCAGAGCTCTCTTCAGTATTCTCGTGATGCTATGGTGTGCTTATATAATGCACGTGCAAAAATGCGTGGGAATCAATATTTGGCAGCTGATTATGTTCAGTTTGAAAAAGAAAATTAGATTTGCCGAATTCTTTTAGTCGTAATACTATATTTTAAGGCATTCCCAAATGCTTGGAGTAGCGTGTAGAGTGTCGAAAAATGAGGCTGGCTAGTGTTTTACATTGATCAAAAAGAGGTGTTGTTAATTGATGTCCGTTCTCCTCAGGAATGGTCCCAAGGAATTTTAGAGTCTGCTGTTAGAGTCGAGTGGCAGGATATTTCTGCAGCCATATTATCGCTCGCCGAGGCACTTGACCAGCCGATAGTGCTGTATTGTCGGAGTGGGTATCGTTCAGAAAAGGCTAAAGTAATTTTAGATAGTTTGGGATTCACGCGAGTTGTAAACGGAGGTTCCTTGTCTGAAACCGAAGAATTTCTAAAATCAGAGTGCTGCGGATGAGGCCTACTATACAGCCAAGATTTGTGGGGGTGATGGAATATGTTAAATAGTTTTCTACTGCTACTCCTTATTGCTATTGTCCTAATGATTGCAAGTTTACTGGTTCTGGTGCACAAGATAAAGGATGTCGAGGAACGTATTAATAGTGGCGAAATCCAACACTGGACCGACCGCAGAGATGATCAAGAACACTAATCATTTTTTGGAAAGCGAGTAAAATTCACTCGTAATGATAGTGAATATTTGCCTAACATCGGGGGTTACAGACGGATTTAGAGACTTGAAACCGAACCACAACGTGTTTGGAAAAAGTGATTATTCAAACGTGGTAAAAAATATGCCTGGCCTCAATTGTATTAATTATAGTTGACATTTGAGGACCCAGTTTAAAGTAGTTTCGTGTCACGACGGGAGCGATTACAAACTTAATGTTTAAAAAAAGATATTTTTTTATTGTTTCTGCACTCTTCGTAGTTGCTGTCATCACTACCATCGTTACGATGGAGTCACCCAACCATGGGGCTGTAGTCCATCTCTCATGTGATCGGATAGACAGGGAAGCCGATGGGACTTTAAAAACGGTAATTACCATAAATTCAAAAAATAATACTATGACTTGGAATGGTGGTACTTTTGACAATCTGATAATAAACGAACATCAGTATCAGATTAGAGCGGTGCCCCGAGATCAGTGTAAGAGCAAACTCAGTTGTCCAGATGCTACTATGATTGTCAACAGGATTACATTAGTTGCGAGTAAAGACAGATATCAGGGTTTGCAGCAGGATCGAAATCGGCGATATCAGTGTGAGAAGTCCGAGCGGGTGTGACCTATGAACTCTAGCATTTGGCTACTTTTGCCGTTTCATGACGGAATGTGCACACATGTCATATAGTTTTCCGGTTTTGTCACCACTGAATAAAATTTTTGAGAACACATAACGATCCCCGATTTCTTTTATGGATAAACAGCATTGTCCAGTCCCAGCATAAATTTTGATGTTGGCGTCACTAAAGGGATAGCACACATCCTTTCCTCCCTCCCAAACGCCGGACAGTGTTTGTGAGTTTGCCTTGCCAGTGTAGATATGTGAGTTGGCAAATTCATGCATCCTCGCGGGAGTTGTCGATGCATATTTACCCCTAATCTCTGCATGTGCCATTCCAGAGACGAGAAATATTAAGATTATTCTTTTTAACATGATCGAAGTGTCCTCTTTTAATTTTGCTGTCATTCATGTTACATAGTAAGCATAGGTGTTGGAATTCTAAACGACACAATCCTAGTCTCCGGGATTATGCGCTCTTATTATTTGACCAACAAGAGCATTTTGGTTAGCCGCTGTGAATGTATAAGACCCAATATAAAGTTTGGTTAATTAAAGGTCGAGTTTCAATTAAATTGGATTTCCGTAAAAAGACATTGAATGGGTTGTGTCAACTCATAAAAATGTTTATAACAACGGCTGGGCGGTAGACATTGCTTTATCAAGATGAATATTAACTATAAATTGCTCGACAGCGTAAACCAATTACCACTTGAGAGATTCGAGGTGAAGCCTGATGCAAGTATTTTCGAAAGCTGGGATTTCCTTCAACTGGGGGATGGAGAGAATAGTAAATACTTCAGTCGGGGTAGACCAGGAAATCCTGATGCTCGGGGTAAGCAGTTAAAAATTGAGATAGATCTATCAGATTGGCAAAATCAAGATCGGTCTAAGACATATCTAGCGATTGCTCATAAGTTAGATTTCACACGCCAATCGGAGTACGCAGGGAAAATAGCGAAGTGCGATGTTTTTTTTCCGAATGAGCAATATAATTTTGTATCAGATCATTCTGGTGATGCGACATGGGATGGTGAAATTAAGCCCTGCCAGACCGATGATGCGGCTGTGACTGTAGAAATATGTCATGTGCAAGATCAAGAGTTGAATGCTACTGCAAGTGTTAAGTGTGGGTGGCAGGCAAAGTTCTATGTGGTCTCCCGAATCTTGGTTGACAGAGGTCTAATGGAAACGATCTCTGAAGACATAAATTCAGGTAACTTCCAAAGGTTGACAGTAAGTATCCTTATTAGTCCATGGAGACTTCTTGAGGGCACTTTTAAAAATTTGGTGCCGACCGAAAATCCCGTGGATGATGAGGATGGATATGATTTCCCCCAGATATCCGAAACCTGCTGTAGTGACATGTTTCGCTTTACTTTGGAACCCTCACTTGAGGATAGAAAGGTCGAGGGTGAAACGGTTCAACTACTTAGTCGAATCAATGAATTAGTAAATATCATCAGACATTTGAGAACACTTGTTGTTATAAACTCTGCGCTTCTATTCATTATCGTTGTCGGCACTCTCATGCAATAGGTGTCGGACTACTAGCTTCAGACGTGCCAACATTCTACGGCCCTGTGAGGGGTTTCCGACAGATAGATTCCGGCGTTACACAAATGAAAAGACTTTTTTAACTTCCGTTTTATCATACATTTTACGTTAAGAATTAGACATAGATCCAATTATGAAATTAATGCGAAATAGTTTGAGTGAGAGGCTAGTATGCTCCACAAAGCGACTCAGGGGAGGTGGAATTCGCTAAAGTATATTTTAATCTCTCCATTGAAAATCTTTTTTAGAATTTAGCAGATTGCTATCTGTTAGCAAGACACCGCCTTGTGAGACCTATCACAAACAATATGAATGCAACATTTTTGGAGCAAAATGAAACACATCTATAGTAAAAATGAGATCAGTAGCTCGCAGGTGGTAGTAGTATGCTGTCTTATCCTCATTTCATTTGTCATACAAGGTTGCACAATACCTCTGCGTAAGCCACCTATCAATTTGATTCAAACCACTGGTGGAGTGGTTTCCGGCCATGATTCAATTATTGGTGGAAAGCCCCTTAAAACATGGGTAGATATCCCCTATGCGCAACCGCCCACAGATGACTTGCGATGGCGAGCCCCGCGCGCTTTAGCTAAGACATCTAAAAAATTTGTACCGCCTGAGGTAACGGCATGCGTTCAAGAGTCAAGTGCTTATGGTGCTGTGCAAGGAGATGGCATAGTAGGGAGCGAAGATTGTTTGTATCTAGACATTCGATCACCGGTGGATGTGTCAAATGGATCGCTTCCTGTAATGGTCTGGATTCATGGAGGAGGAAATGTAACAGGCTCAAAAGATTATTATGATTTTTCTCGCCTGGTCGTCGAGGAAGAGCTGGTCGTAGTGAGCATTAATTATCGGTTGGGAGCTCTTGGATGGTTTACTCACCCGGCGATCCAAAAGTTCCAGACAGGTGTTGATCAGTCCTCGAACTTCGGTACTTTAGACATAATTGAAGCTCTTCACTGGATAAAACAAAACATCGATAAATTTGGAGGAAATCCTGGAAATGTTACGATTTTCGGAGAGTCCGCGGGCGGGCATAATGTCTTAGCTTTGCTTGTGTCCCCTCAAGCCAAAGGGTTATTTCACAAAGCGATTATTCAATCTGGTTACACCAGTAGTGCTTCATTAGAGAGCGCTTACAACAAAAATGCCGAGGACCCATTGGTCCATCGCGGATCTTGGCAGATGACTCACAGGTTGTTGCCACATAGACAATCAACATTGCCAAATTATCATGACGATCTAGAGCAGCTGAGTGGCATCCGAGAAAGTTTGAGGGCTTTGGATGCCAAAGATTTGATCAGTGCATATACCCAGTACCGAGATGAAGACTACATGCCTCTTACCACATCTGACGGAATTGTGATTCCAAAGGAAGGGCTCGAAACAGCTTTAAAAAACCCACAGTACATAAAGGATGTGGCTGTAATTGCAGGTAGTACTCGGGATGAGCTCTCTTTCTGGCTTGGAACCCACAGATACTTTGTCGAAGAGTATTATCCCTACACGAGGTTCCTCCCGAAAGGTTTGAGATTGAGGGATAAAGAACTTTATAAATTTTGGCGTAACATCCGTTCACACGCATGGAAGCTGCGGGGCGTTGATCATGTTTTAAATGCGCTAGAGGTGGCTGGCTACCAATCGTTATATGCCTATCGATTTGACTGGGATGATCAAAAACGTTCCATGTTTGCAGATATCCCAGAAATTATGGGAGCGGCACATGCTACAGATGTCGCATTTCTGACAGGGCGGTACCTCTATGGCCCTATTAGTGGCTATATGTATCCCAAGAGTCGGTCTCGCGATCAAATGGAAAGAACTATGATGCGGGCCTGGAGTGACTTTGCACGTTTTGGAAATCCCAATAAGAGGTTGCCGTTGAATTGGGAAAAATATAATCAAGATCGGGGCGAGTTCTTAATGCTAGACAAAGATGAGGATCTAAAAATGGGCTTTGAGACAGAAACTATGGCTTCCCTATTAAAGAAGGTTGCAGATTCTGTCTTATTGGGATCGTTTCAAAAATGTCTCCTCGTATGGGAGTCACTAGTAAATATCGGTGACCCGGACATCAACCTTTATAACGCTTGGGAAGATGGTGTCTGTTCGGCTTATGATATTATTTTTGAGAGAAAGAAAATTTCCGCGCAATTAAAACGCGAACACGGTGGTATCTCGGTTTTTGAGTAACGGTGTATTGGGCCTTTTGGTAAAACTTTCTGTGCTCTGAAGTTTTGTCTATTGATGAAGGTGTCAAAGTCAACTTTGTGCTCATTTGTCGAAAGTTTGGAACTTGTCATGACGACTTTAATAGATGGAGACTACTATGGAACAATATCGAGCGCCTCAAAGAGACATTTCTTTTATTCTGGAGGAATTAGTTGGCTACGAGGAGCATTGTAAGTTGCCGGGTTTCGAGCACGCAACGACAGATGTTGTGAATGCAGTTTTGACGCAAGGAGCGAAATTCTTTGAGGATGTTGTAGCCCCAACAAATTCTGTCGCTGATGAGGAGGGTGCCTCTCTGCATGAGCAAGGAGTCCGAGCAGCACCGATATTTCAACATGTTTATGAGAGAATAGTTGATGAGGGATGGCATTGTCTTAACGGTGATGTCGATCTTGGTGGTGCCGGATTACCTAGTGTGGTCGATCTCGCTAATCAAGAGATGCTGCAATCCTCCAATATGGCGCTTAGCCTGTTACCTATGCTTTCACGCGGTGTTATTCATGCACTAACTTTGTTTGGTTCCGAGGCACAAAAGAAGAAATATTTGAAAAAATTGATTACCGGACGCTGGACAGGGACGATGAATCTTACTGAGTCTCAGGCAGGCAGTGATTTATCGCTAATCCAAACTAAGGCTAGGCAATGCGGAGATCATTATTTGGTTACGGGTCAAAAAGTATATATTACTTGGGGCGATCATGATTTGTCAGAAAACGTAATTCACCTTGTGCTGGCACGGATTGTAGGTGCTCCTGAGGGGAATGATGGAATCTCACTATTCATTGTTCCAAAGTTTTTGGTTCATAATAACGGTACACTTGGGTTGCGTAACGATGTGTTTGCTATAGGTCTTGAAAAAAAGCTAGGAATCAATGCTAGTCCTACCTGTACCATGTCTTTTGGAGAAAAAGACGGGGCGGTCGGCTACCTGGTTGGTAAGAAAAATCAGGGGTTAATGTGTATGTTTGCGATGATGAATAATGCGCGGTTGTCTGTCGGTCATCAGGGAGTAGCTATCGGAGAACGTGCATTTCAGAAGGCGGTCCAGTATGCCCTTGGGAGGGTTCAAGGTTCGTTATCTGGTGGGATTGCCCCAGTTCCGATTATTAATCATCCGGATGTAAAGCGAATGCTTTTGTTAATGCGTGCTTTAATTGATGCTGGTCGCGCGTTGTCCTTTTTTACCGTTGCTGCCGAAGATAGGAGCACTCGCCATCCAAATGAGGCAGTGAGAGAAAGAGATTCTATGTGGGTAGAAATATTGACTCCGATAGTAAAAGGATGGTGCACTGAAATCTCAATGGAGGTCACATCTTTGGGAGTTCAAGTTCATGGCGGTATGGGTTTTATAGAGTCGACAGGTGCTTCTCAACTTATGCGAGACTGTCGAATCTTGCCAATTTACGAGGGTACTAATGGCATTCAGGCTCTTGATTTTGTGGGGAGAAAGTGTATACGTGATGGAGGTAGTGGATTGTCCTCGATAGTCGACGAAATGCGTAAAACTGTTGAGGCTACTGAAACAGAGAGTGGAAGGCTAATGGTGTTGCTTGATTCTTTGAAATGTGCCGAGAATCAATGCATCACTGCCATGAATGAGGTTTTAACTCGACCTAGGCGGGGCCCTGAAATTGCATATAATTTTTTGATGGTTTTCGGGAATTCCTTAGGCTTTTGGTTGCTTGTTAAATTGGCCATTTCGGCGCAACGCTTTATTGATGAGGGATGTCAAGATCCTTTGTATGAGCAGAAGATTGTCACTGCTCAGTTTTTTGCGGATCATATACTTTGCCGAAATGATGGCTTTCTTAAAAGTATTTTTGCTGAAGAGAGTGTTTTTGGTCAGTTAAGTAGCGATCATTTTATCCGACCATGACTATTGACTGGAAGCGTCGCAGTGCTAACTCTGGGGGAGAATCAATAAACATTTTCTCGAATCGTGTGATAAACTTTGACTAAGAAAAAATATTTAATTCACTCAGACAACATATTAGATATATGGATTGGGAATCAGCAATGCAAAATGTGACGATTACTGAGGCGGCTCAGGAGTATTTAGCAAGTTTGCTAGAAAAACAGGATTGTGCAGACATAGGTATAAGGATGTTCATCAGTGATCCTGGAACGCCCAAGGCGGAGACGTGTATCGCTTACAGTCGACCGGGTGAGCATAATGAAGATGACCTTGTGGTCGAATATGGGGCGTTTAATGCTTATTTTGAACAGCGAAGTATTCCATTTTTAGAGGATGCCAAGGTAGATTATTCAGCCGATAAATTTGGTGGTCAACTAACTATCAGGGCGCCCAATTCCCGTCTGCCCAATGTCAGTGATGATAGTCCCGTTGAAGATCGAGTTAATTATCTACTATACAGCGAGATTAATCCCAGTTTAGCTGCCCATGGAGGCGAAGTATCACTCGAGAAAATAGATGATGGGTTTGCGGTGTTAAGGTTTGGCGGAGGTTGTCAAGGGTGTGCAGCAGTTGATTTGACGCTCAAGGAAGGTGTTGAAAAGAATTTGTTAGAAAAGATACCAGAACTAAAAGGCGTGAGAGACGCTACGGATCACAGTGACAGCACAAATGCCTACTTTAGGTAGTGTTTCTTCCCTCGACGTAATATTTTGATCTTCACACTGTTACGATTTGATTAGCCGCGATGAGTTGTCCTTTAGCAGCGGCTTTTTGGAAAGACTCAATTTGATTAAAGTTCATGTAATTGTAGATTTCCTCTGCCATCGGGTCGATTTGAGATGCGAAAGTGAAATATTCTGCGGGTGTTGGTATCCGTCCCAAGATACCTCCAATTGACGCTAATTCAGCAGACGTAAGGTACACGTTTGCGCCATCGCCAAGACGATTGGGAAAGTTACGCGTCGATGTTGAGAGTACGGTTGCTCCCGCTAAAACTCGAGCTTGATTGCCCATACACAATGAGCATCCCGGCATTTCGGTGCGGGCGCCGACCTTCCCAAAAATATTATAGTAACCTTCTTGCATAAGGGTATGCGCGTCCATCCTTGTTGGTGGACATATCCAGAACCTAGATTTCACCTCTGCAGCGTTGTCAAGCAACTTGCCCGTTGCTCTAAAGTGTCCTATATTCGTCATGCAAGACCCGATAAAAATCTCGTCAACACTGTCGCCCGCTACGTCAGATAAGAGTCGAGCATCATCTGGGTCATTTGGGCAGCAGACTATTGGCTCTTTGATCTCAGATAAATTAATTTCAATAACGCTAGTGTACTCCGCGTTGTCATCAGCTTTCAGGAGAGTTGGATTTTTTACCCATTCTTCCATTTTTTGAACTCGTCGCTCAAGAGTTCTTACGTCCCCATAACCCTCGGATATCATCCAGCGAAGAAGTACCACATTTGATCTTAAGTATTCTGTAACAGATTTCTCGCTTAATGAAATTGTGCAACCTGCTGCGGATCGTTCGGCGGACGCATCGGAAAGCTCAAATGCTTGCTCTACCGTAAGCGATTCTAAACCTTCAATTTCTAAAATTCTGCCAGAAAAAATATTCTTTTTCCCTTTTTTATCCACGGTAAGGAGGCCTTCTTGGATTGCATAGTAAGGAATCGCATGCACCAGATCTCTTAATGTTATTCCCGGTTGCATCACACCTTTAAAACGCACGAGAACTGATTCTGGCATATCTAGAGGCATCACACCGGTTGCAGCGGCAAAGGCAACGAGGCCTGAACCTCCTGGGAAAGAGATGCCCATTGGAAATCGTGTGTGAGAGTCTCCGCCAGTTCCAACCGTATCTGGCAGTAACATCCGATTTAACCAGCTGTGGATGATGCCATCGCCAGGTCGGAGCGAGACACCTCCTCTGTTAATAATAAAATCAGGCAGAGTATGTTGTGTATCGATATCAACGGGTTTTGGATAGGCGGCGGTGTGGCAAAATGACTGCATTACTAGATCACTAGAAAATCCAAGACAAGCAAGATCTTTCAGTTCATCTCGTGTCATTGGACCCGTGGTATCCTGAGAACCGACCGTAGTCATTTTAGGCTCACAATAAGTTCCTGGTCGCACCCCTTTAGCGCCACATGCTTTGCCAACAATTTTTTGGGCTAGTGTGTATCCTTGTCTGGTATATTGAGTCTCTGTGGGTTTTCTAAAAACGTCAGATATTGGGAGCTTTAAGTATTCCCTCGCACTTTGGGTGAGACCCCTGCCTATTATTAAGTTAATCCTGCCCTGTGCCCGCACTTCATCAAGAATTACCTCTGATTTGTGTTCGAATTGGGCCAGTAGATCACCATTTTCATTTAAAATTTTACCCTCATATGGACGAATTTCAATGATATCTCCATAATGTATGTTGTCCACTGGCGCCTCTATTGCTAGTGCCCCCGCGTCTTCCATGGTATTAAAGAAAATAGGAGCGATTTTACTTCCTATGCAGATTCCACCTGATCGCTTATTGGGCACTCCAGCCATATCATCCCCAAAAAACCAGAGCATAGAATTTGTCGCAGATTTTCTGGATGACCCTGTTCCAACTACATCGCCCACAAACGCGACGGGAAGTCCTTTGTTGAGGATTTCTTGTATTTGTGACAACGGACCGGTTTCCCCGGGTTCATCTGGATTTAATCCATCACGCGGCATCTTATACATAGCGCGTGCATGAAGCGGAATGTCTGGCCGAGACCACGCGTCTTGCGCTGGGGACAAATCATCAGTGTTAGTTTCTCCAACACATTTAAACACTACGGCTTTTAGGCTCTTAGGTAAGGGTTTTTTGCTTGTGAACCATTCAGCGTTAGCCCAAGACTGTATTACTTCCGCAGCATAAATATTTCCTCGGTCTGCTTTAGATGCTACATCATGGAAGGCATCGAAAATCAACAATGTTGACTTTAATTGTTCAGCGGCAAGTTCAGCTAACTGGTTATCGTCCAAGAGATTGATCAGCGTTGCAACGTTATAACCCCCATGCATTTGGCCTAAAAGGATTACCGATTGCTCTCGGCCGATAATTGGACAAATTGTCTTTCCCTGGGCTATTGCAGTAAGAAATCCAGCTTTGACATAAGCAGATTCGTCAACCCCGGGCGGAACGCGGTTAGTGATGAGATCAATTAGATAATCTTCTTCCCCGGCAGGCGGATTTTTTAGTAATTCTGTTAATTGAGATGTCCATTCAGGGCTAAGCGGTTTCGGAGGAATACCCAGTCTTTGTCTTTCTTGAATGTGTGCACGGTAAGCTTCTAACAAAACAGTGACCTCTTATCTGTTAAAGGTGGTAGGAATAACACGAGACTGACGTTGTGGCAAATGCAGCCCAAAATTATATCTAATCTTTCTTTTGGTTAACAGAGCCTTATGGGTATTGTCATTTAAATAATGTTCCTTAATAGTTTTAAATTGTATTTTGCTTAGAATATTTATCTTAATTAAAATTTCGCTCTCAAATTTATTAAGTTTTTCTCCGCCGAGCTTACCAGATTGCACTAATGGAATACATGATGCATCTGGTATCGAACTTTTTGTGAACTACTTTATGTTACACTTTTTTGTGATTATCCCATTTTGCAGCGAGAAAATAACTACAACTTTGATAGGATATCATCAACAAATTCGCAACATGTTTTGAGGGTTATATGTTAGCAGAGCTATCAGAAATATTGACTTTTTTACCCTGTGCCACGCCGGAGGCATGGGTCGCCAACGCATTAGAAAACCAGGACCTTCTCTTGATAGATCATGCTAATTGTGAAAAAAAAGCTGCTATGAATGCGATTCAACTCACTTTTCGCCATAACAGCAACTTTGCTTTCCTAAACAAAATGTCTCGTCTCGCCCGGGAAGAAATGCGGCATTTCGAACAAGTTATTGCAATCATGGAAAAGCGAAAGATAACTTACCGGCATCTGTCTGCATCTCGGTATGCATCTAACTTGCACAAATTGATTCGAGATGGGCAAAAAGAGAGGTTGGTGGATATGCTCATTATAGGTGCTTATATAGAAGCGCGCTCGTGTGAGCGATTCGCGAGAATTGCATCTGAACTCGATGAAGAGTTGTGTAAATTTTACTCGTCACTGCTGAAATCAGAGGCGCGTCATTACAAAGACTACCTTGCGTTGGCGAGGCAGGTGACGTGTGAATCGATGTTGAATGAAAGAATTAATACTTTTGGATCCCTCGAACGAGAGATAATTGAGTCTCCGGACCATGAGTTTCGGTTTCACTCAGGTCCTGTTCCAACTCGATCAAGCTTGCTTTGATGCTCGTAACTTGAATGCCTCAAACAAAGTCGCTTTAAAATGACTGTGTCGATTAAAACTATCTTGCTTAAAATATGTTGTTACTTCACTAGGAGTCGGGAAATTCTTGGGTTCTAGCGCCCGTGTAAAGTTGCCTCGGTCTGCCTATTCTATAAGGATTGCTGATCATTTCATTCCAGTGAGAAATCCAACCAACCGTTCGTCCAGTTGCAAATATTACAGTAAACATCTCAACTGGTATCCCAAGTGCTTTGAGGATTATACCCGAGTAAAAGTCGACATTTGGATATAGTTTTTTCTCGACGAAATAATCATCCTCTAAGGCTATCTGTTCAAGCTTTTTGGCGAGCTTAAATAGGGGATCATTCTCCAGACCTAGGACAGATAGCACCTCATCACAGCTCTCTCTCATAACGGTTGCTCGAGGATCATAATTTTTGTATACCCTATGACCGAACCCCATTAGACGGAATGGGTCCTGTTTGTCTTTTGCTCGCTTTAGATATTGCGGGATATTTTTTTCGTCGCCTATTTCATTAAGCATGTTGAGAACAGCTTCATTAGCCCCACCATGAGCTGGACCCCAAAGCGCGGCTATGCCCGCCGCTATACATGCAAAAGGATTGGCTCCTGACGATCCAGCTAATCTGACCGTTGAAGTCGATGCATTTTGTTCATGATCTGCGTGCAGAAGGAATATTCGATCCATTGCCTTTGTCAAGGCTGGATGAACTTTGTACTCTTCACATGGTGTTCCGAACATCATATGTAAAAAGTTCTCCGCATAAGATAATGAATTGTCCGGGTACACATAAGGTTGGCCTATGTAATGCTTGTGGCACATTGCAGCCATTGTTGGCATCTTGGCTATTAACCGATGAGCTGAAATTGTTCTTTGTTGTTGATCGGTTATATCTAGCGAATCATGATAAAAAGAGGACATTGCGCCTACCAAGCCGCACAGCATAGCCATTGGATGGGCATCATAGCGAAACCCGCTAATGAAAAGCTCAATTGATCGATTGACCATGGTGTGGTAACGGATTGTTCGTTCAAAATCTACCTTCTGCTCAGCGGTTGGTAAACTCCCTTCAAAAAGTAGGTAGCAGACCTCAAGGTAATCAGATTTTTCAGCCAAAATCTCAATGGGATATCCGCGGTGTAACAGGATGCCCCTTTCGCCATCAATATAGGTGATGTCAGACTGGCACGCAGCAGTGGAGGAAAATCCTGGATCATATGTAAATAGCCCATTACCACCGAGTTGTCCAATGTCAATCACGTCGTATCCCAATGAACCCTCGAGTATTGGCAGCTCAATTACCGCCTTCCCATCAACAGAAAGTTTTGCGGATCGTTTTGTCATACATCTCATCTCCATCTACAGTTAAGCTTTGTTTTGATTAGCCAGTGTAACAACTATAGATCGTACGATTGGATTGTCAACTGGGGTACATTTTTTCGTCGTTGTTATTTGGAGTAGCATTTTATGCGTATGATTAATTTTATTACCCTGCTGAGGTACAGATTATTTTTTATATTGGCATCTACGAGGATAGTGAATCAGTTGTAATTTTAGGTAATTGAAATCTTCCAAAGTCCCAACTATACTCGGCGCACATTTGGAAAGTAGATTCAGATGGGTATAATCCGCCCAGATAAGGCGGCACACTTTGGTGTGGGATGTTTATTGTGTTTTTTCTCAATGGCTGTTCGAGGCTTTTTCAGTGGAAAAAAAGAGACCGATGAATCTTGATCTTGGTACGATTAGGCTACCCGTAACGTCTTATGTTTCTATTCTACATCGTATTTCTGGTGTATTTATGTTCTTTGCGGTTGCAGTATTAATTTGGCTGTTTGATATGAGCTTGTCTTCGGAAGAAGGATATTTATTTGTGGTTGAGATTTTTAATAATCTTTTGGCTCAAATTATAATTTTCAGCGCACTATCAGCACTCGCATACCACATATCCACAGGAATTCGCCATCTCGTCATGGATTTTGGTTTTGCAGAAGATTTTCGAGCGGGTCGAATATCTGCGCTAATTGCTCTCTTGGTTGCTTTTTTCTTAATTGTTTTGATAGCTGCATGGATATATGTGTGAGTGGATTAACTCTATTTTTTTTGCGTAGTGGATCAAATAAGTGGCTGCTGCAAAGATTTGCAGCGGTGATTGTATTGTCATACATAGCATTCCTAGTTTGTCTATTGATAATGCATCGTGAAATGGATTATTACGAGTGGGTTAATTTGAATAAAGCAATGCCAATGCGCTTTTTTAGTTTCTTGACAGCTCTTTCATTGTCAGTGCATGCGTGGATTGGTATGTGGTGCGTCGTTACAGATTATATAACAGTCAGGTTGATTGGCCCAAAAGCCGATTTAATTCGTAAAATTTGTGTTTTTTTCATAACCATAGTTTCCACTGTGTACGTTCTTTGGGTTCTGCAAGTGATTTGGAGCATATAAATTAATGAAAACACTCAGTTTCGACGCGGTTATAGTTGGTGGCGGAGGTTCGGGTATGCGCGCTGCTCTTCAATTGTCTCAGTCTGGGTATAAGACAGCGGTGATAACTAAGGTGTTCCCTACTAGGTCTCATACCGTCTCTGCGCAGGGCGGTATTACTTGTGCGATAGCAAGTGACGATCCAGATGATCAGTGGCAATGGCATATGTATGACACGGTGAAGGGATCAGATTTTATTGGGGATCAAGAAGCCATCGAATATATGTGCTCGACGGGACCTGAGGCAGTCTTTGAGCTGGAGCACATGGGTCTTCCGTTCTCTCGAACCGAGTCAGGAAGGATATACCAAAGACCGTTCGGAGGGCAGTCAAAAGACTTCGGTAAGGGTGGGCAAGCAGCGAGAACATGTGCAGCGGCTGACAGGACGGGGCACGCGCTACTTCACACCTTGTATCAAGGAAATCTTAAAAATAAAACCGAGTTCTTAAACGAGTGGTTTGCGGTTGATCTCGTGAAAAATGATGATAACGCCGTTGTAGGCGTAGTGGCGCTTGACATAGAAAGTGGCGAAGTTTTTTTCGTGAAGAGTAAAGCAACCGTATTTGCCACTGGCGGTGCAGGGCGTATCTATGCATCGACGACAAATGCGCATATCTGTACTGGCGATGGTATCGGTATGGCTCTTCGGGCGGGTTATCCAGTACAAGATATCGAGATGTGGCAGTTCCATCCAACGGGAATTGCGGGCGCTGGAACTCTTGTTACTGAGGGCTGTCGAGGTGAAGGGGGCTACCTCATCAACAAACATGGCGAGAGGTTTATGGAAAGATATGCTCCTAATGCAAAAGACTTGGCTGGGCGTGATGTCGTCGCCAGGTCTATGGTAATGGAGATTCTGGAGGGTAGAGGATGCGGTGAATCCGGTGACTATGTATTTTTAAAGCTCGATCACTTGGGAGAGGACATCTTGAACGCGAAACTACCGGGGATCTTAGAGTTGTCTCGAACGTTTGCTCACGCAGATCCAGTCGTCGAACCCATTCCTGTTGTGCCGACTTGCCACTACATGATGGGTGGCATTCCAACTAACACAAATGGACAAGCCTTGACGGTAGGTGCTGATGGCTCGGATAAAATTATTGAAGGTTTCTATGCATGTGGAGAGGCAGCATGTGTATCGGTGCACGGAGCCAATAGGTTAGGTGGGAATTCGCTACTTGATCTAGTAGTGTTTGGTAGGGCTTCAGGTTTGTTCATTGAGAATGCACTACGTGATGGTATTGAGCTCGGTGAGCCAACAAAAGAGAATATTGAAACGGCCACAATTGGTCTCAACGCCCTCAACGGGTCAGTTGGCGGAGAGAAGGCGTCAACCCTGAGAGCAGAGTTACAAACTATCATGCAAAATTTCTTTGGCGTATTCCGTAGGGGTGATTTGATGCGTGATGGAATTATAGAGTTGCAGTCTTTGAAGCATCGAATCGATAATGTAGCCCTTGATGACAAAAGTATGGTGTTTAACACGGCAAGGATTGAAGCTCTTGAACTAAGAAATTTATACGCAGTGGCGGAGGCAACCGCAATAACGGCAGAGGCTCGTACGGAGAGTCGCGGAGCGCACGCGCGCGAGGATTATCAGGAGCGAGATGATGAAAATTGGTTATGCCACTCAATGTTTTTTCCAGACGAAAAACGCGTGGGAAAACGCAATGTCAACTTCTCGTTAAAGTCACGGGAGCCTTTTGAACCAGCAGTCAGAACTTACTGACACGGTTGGGCTGAGGAAGGAGAATTATTGTATGTTGACAGTAAGTATCTATCGTTACAACCCAGAGACTGACAAATACCCGTATATGCAAGATTTCGAATTCGATGCATTCGGAAAGGACCTGATGGTGCTTGATGTTTTGGAGAAGCTTAAGGTTGAAGACCCAAGCTTGGTGTTTCGCCGTTCTTGCAGGGAGGGAGTATGCGGTTCAGATGGTATGAATATATCTGGCAAGAATGGTTTAGCATGTATCACACCACTATCTGAGGCTATCAGAAATAACAAGATTACTATCAGGCCACTCCCTGGACTTCCGGTGATCAGAGATCTCGTAATTGATATGAAACAGTTTTATGTACAGTATGAAAAAATCGAGCCGTACATGGTCAATGATAGTCCAGCTCCTCAAATTGAAAGGCTTCAATCTCAGGAAGAAAGGGCTAAGCTCGACGGCTTATATGAATGCATCCTGTGTGCTTGCTGTTCTACAGCTTGCCCATCATTTTGGTGGAATCCTGACAAGTTTATTGGTCCATCGGGGCTGCTTCAAGCTTATCGATTTTTAGCCGACAGTCGTGATACTTCAACAGAAGAAAGACTTTCGAAATTAGATGATCCATTCAGCGTCTTTCGCTGTCATGGAATTATGAATTGCGTTCAAGTGTGTCCTAAGGGCCTTAACCCCACGCGTGCCATCGGTCACATACGTAATATGTTGATTAGAGGAGCTACTTAGGGTTTAATTTCTCATCGTCCACACCTGCTGGTGGGGTGTTAGGGTAATTTTCACCCACAAGGAAAGCCTTCAAATGTCCGAAAGCCTTATGGCACAATTTCTTTCTTCCTCCCATTTTTCGGGGGGCAATGCGGCATACGTAGAAGACCTCTACGACGAATACTTGCATGAACCGGCCGCGGTTTCTGAAGAGTGGAGGAGATTCTTTGACCAGCTTCCAAAGACTAATGGCTCATCTAGGTCTGATGTCTCCCACGCCACAATCGTCCAGCATTTTGAGCTGCTTGGACGACGCAAGGCTCGGCCGACTCCTCCGCCGGGTTCTGGTGGAATATATCTCCAGCACGAGCGAAAGCAGGTTCGTGTGGTGCAATTAATAAGCTCTTACAGGTTCCGTGGACATCAAAAAGCAAATTTGGACCCTTTGGGCTTAATGGTTCGGCAAAAAGTACGCGATCTTGAATTAAACTTTCATGGTCTTACCCCTGCGGATTTAGATACTACATTTCAGACGTCTCCCCTTTATATAGGTAAGGAAGAGGCAACCCTTAGGGAGATAATTGATACGCTTGAGGAGACATATTGCCGGAATTTGGGCCCAGAGTTTATGCATATCACTTCATTCGATGAAAAGCAGTGGCTCGCTCGTCGGTTTGAAAGCGTCAGGTCAAAACCTACTTATGATAATGCCGCAAGAATTGATGTGCTCAATAGACTCACTGCAGCTGAGGGTTTAGAGAAACACTTAGACTCAAAATACCCCGGAACCAAGAGGTTTGGGCTTGAAGGCGGAGAAAGTTTGATTCCAATGCTTGATTGCTTGGTAAGAAGATCGGGTCAATATGGATGTAAAGAAATAGTAATGGCGATGGCCCACAGGGGGAGATTGAATGTTTTGGTAAATATTTTGGGTAAAAATCCCGCCGAAATGTTTGAAGAATTTGAAGGGAAAAGGCTTGTTAATACGTCTGGGGATGTAAAGTATCATCAAGGATTTTCCTCTAATGTTATGACACCCGGTGGCGAGATTCATCTTGCTTTGGGATTCAATCCATCTCATCTAGAGATTTCATGTCCAGTTGTAGTAGGTTCAGCACGGGCGCGTCAGGATAGACGTCAAGATGCTGAAGGAGGGCAAGTTGTTCCTATTTTGATACATGGTGATGCTGCGTTTGCTGGTCAAGGGGTTGTTATGGAGACGTTTCAACTATCCCAGACTCGGGCCTATAGGACCGGTGGAACAATTCATGTTGTAATAAATAATCAGGTGGGATTTACAACTAGCCGGCAAGATGATGCTCGTTCGACCGAATATTGTACGGATGTTGCGAAGATGGTTCAGGCTCCTATCTTACATGTAAATGGAGACAATCCAGATTCAGTGATGTTTGCAGCTATGTTGGCAATGGATTATCGATACGAGTTTGGAAAAGATGTTGTTATTGATCTTGTTTGTTATCGTCGTCGCGGTCACAACGAGACGGATGAACCATCTTCTACCCAGCCAATAATGTATAAAGCGGTGAGAAACCATCCTACGACTAGGACATTATATGCACAAAAGCTGATCCAGGAGGGTGTGTTGAGCTTAGAAAAGGCAGAAGAGATGAGTAGTCATTATCGCTCTAGTCTAGATCGCGGAGAATTTGTTGTGCATAATTTGGTTCGTGAACCTGATCATAGTTTGTTTGTTGATTGGAATCCTTATTTGGGACACCAATGGCGTGCGGTAGGGGATACAACGTTTCCCTTGGCAAAATTAAAAAAAGTAGCGAAAGCTATCAATCGGATACCAGATGAGATTGATGTTCAAAGACAAGTGTCAAGGGTATACGAGGATCGAATCAAAATGGCGGCTGGCAAAATTCCGCTCAACTGGGGTATGGCGGAGCTGTTAGGTTATGGCTCGTTGATCGAACAGGGGTACCCGATTAGGTTTACTGGTCAGGATGTTAGACGCGGCACATTCTCCCACAGACATGCGGTGGTCGTGTGCCAGGCCGATGGGAAAGATTATATTCCCTTGCAACACCTTAGAAGTGATCATGTAACTTTTGATTTGTTTGATTCACTCTTGTCTGAGGAAGCTGTTCTTGCCTTCGAATACGGATACTCCACCACAATGCCAAATGGATTGGTCATCTGGGAGGCGCAGTTTGGTGACTTCGCCAATGGCGCCCAGGTGGTAATAGATCAATTCATCGCCAGCGGAGAGCATAAGTGGGGGCGCCTGTCCGGATTAACTATGCTCTTGCCACATGGATTTGAGGGTCAGGGACCTGAACACTCGTCGGCTCGTTTGGAACGGTTTTTGCAGCTTTGCGCAGAGCATAATATACAAATCTGTATACCCACAACACCGGCACAGATTTTCCATTTATTGCGTCGTCAGGCGATTCGACCCATGAGAAGACCCCTCATGGTCATGAGTCCAAAGTGGATTTTACGCCACAAGCATGCTACTTCGAGTTTAGAGGAGCTGGCGTCTGGTTGTTTTGAGAATGTACTCACAGATCACAGTGTTGCGGCCGAAAATACGAAACGACTCGTTTTGTGCGCGGGCAAGGTTTACTACCATTTACTTGAGGAACGAGAAAAACGGAATATTGACAATATCGCTTTAGTTCGGTTGGAGCAATTGTATCCGTTTCCAAATGTTGAATTAGATCAAATTTTAGCCTCGATGTGTGACTTGGAGCAAGCAGTCTGGTGTCAGGAGGAGCCAATGAACCAGGGTGCTTGGTACAGCAGTCAGCATCACATGCGCAATGCTTTAAAACGGCACAAGACTAATATAACTTTGGATTATGTCGGTCGTAAAAGTTCAGCTGCTCCTGCATCTGGATACATGTCTGTACATCTTGAGGAACAAGCAAAGTTTATTGACCAAGCGCTGACAATCAATTAGAACCAACAGGAAGAGAATAATGGCTACAGATATAAAGGCGCCGAGCTACCCGGAATCTGTTCAAGAGGGGACACTTTCGCACTGGCATGTTAAAGCTGGAGATTTTTTAACCCGGGATGACCTCATCGTGGATATTGAAACTGATAAGGTAGTTCTGGAGGTGGTGGCTCCTGTCACAGGCACATTGATTGAAGTTTTTAAACAAGAGGGTGACATAATTTTAAGCAATGAGTTAGTTGGGAGAATGGAGGAGGGTAGTCTTACTGACTCCGCTGAAGACCCGTCAGAGCAAAAGTTGCCACCAAGTATTGAAGATAATGATGGGTTGGTAAATCCTGCTGCGAGGAAATTAGCTGAAGAACGAGGTATAGATTTGCTTCATGTTAAAGGAACTGGGCGAGGGGGTCGAATTACAAAAGAGGACGTCGTCAATCACGACAAACCGCGGGATAATTCGGTTAAAGAAACAATACAGGAAGCACGTCAGGGATCAAGTATGTTAGCGCTTGGAGGCGATGAGCGCGTCCAGCGTCGGGTTGCCATGACTCGAATGCGATCGCGAATTTCGGAGCGTTTACTTGAAGTTACCCAGACGACGGCCTCATTAACTACCTTTAATGAAGTGGATATGAGTGCTTTGATTAATTTGCGCAAGCAATATCAAGAAGAGTTCACAAAGATGCATAACGGCACTCGGCTGGGTTATATGGGTTTTTTTGTGAAGGCCACTGTCGAGGCATTGAAGAGGTTCCCCTTGGTGAATGCATCGATCGATGACAATGATATTGTGTACCACGGTTATCAAGATATAGGCGTTGCAGTGTCTACCGATCGTGGTTTAGTAGTTCCGGTGTTGAGAAATGCGGAAAATATGAGCATTGCTTCTGTTGAGAATGGTATCTCTGAATTTGCTTCGAAAGCTCGAGACGGTAAGTTAACTATAGATGAAATGACCGGAGGGACTTTTACCATTACAAATGGAGGTGTCTACGGATCTCTCATATCTACTCCAATTATTAACCCACCTCAAACCGCCATTCTTGGAATGCACAAGATTCAGGAGCGTGTCGTTGCGCATCAGGGACAAGTAGTTATTCGTCCTATGATGTACTTAGCATTGTCTTATGACCACCGACTTATAGATGGAAAGGAGGCAGTTCGTTTTCTTGTCACATGTAAAGAACTGCTAGAGGATCCAGCTAAAATTTTGTTAGAAATTTAACCTTGAATATAAAAAGGAACATAAATGCGTGAAAAGTACGATGTTATTGTAATTGGTAGCGGCCCCGCTGGATATGTTGCCGCTATTCGAGCGGCGCAACTTGGAATGTCTGTCGCTTGCATTGAGAAATGGCGTACGCCAGAGGGTAAAGGGATCAACGGTGGAACATGTTTAAATGTTGGTTGTATTCCTTCAAAAGCGTTGCTTGACAGTTCGCAAAGATTTTATGAAACGAAAGAAGGGCTAGCAATACATGGGATCAGTGCGAGTGGTATTTCGATCGATATCTCGGAAATGATGGCGCGTAAAACTAAGATTGTCTCGCAATTAACCGGAGGCATAGAACAGTTATTCAAGGCGAACGGCGTTGATGGACTTTTCGGAATAGGGAAATTATTAGCAGGCCATAACGTTGAATTCACTAGTCATGAAGGTATTACCAAGGTGCTCGAGGCGGTGCATGTTATTTTGGCACCTGGATCTTTACCTATAGAAATACCTGTTGCGCCGATAGATGGAGAATTGATCGTTGATTCGACAGGAGCTCTTGAGCTTGATTCTGTTCCCAAGCGTCTTGGAGTGATTGGGGCTGGTGTGATTGGTTTAGAATTGGGTTCAGTTTGGGCGCGTCTCGGTTCAAAAGTTGTTCTGTTAGAGGCTATGAACCAGTTCTTGCCAATAATGGATAGCGGAATAGCAAAGGAAACTC
>CEOK01196452.1_pt1 | contig 22099 bp, 19 predicted proteins | sample 427001 | NCBI WGS metagenome assembly CEOK01 (sample SAMEA2591108, study PRJEB7988) | marine metagenome | isolation source: saline water (ENVO:00002010), including | reverse complement strand
AACCACAAAAATGGACAAAAAGTAGTTGTAATTATTAAGGAGTGGTTTAAAGATAGAGATGCACCTAATGGTAAGATTATAAAAAGTATTGGGCTACCAGGAGAGACAGAGACAGAAATCCATTCAATATTGCATGAGTATGGTCTTCCCTATGATTTTCCAAAAGAAGTAGAAAAAGAAGCAGAACAATTAATCAATAGGATTGATAAAAAAGAACTTAAAAAAAGAAGAGATTTCAGAAAGGAAACAACCCTTACAATTGATCCAGTCAACGCAAAAGATTTTGACGATGCGCTGTCATTAAAAATTATAAATAAAGAACTATTCGAAATAGGAATTCATATAGCAGATGTTAGTCATTACCTTAAAGATAATTGTCTTATGGAAAAAGAGGCTTACGAAAGAGGAACATCTGTTTACCTAGTAGACAGGGTTGTACCAATGCTTCCTGAGAAGTTATCAAATGAGTTATGCTCTTTAAGAGAAAAAGAAGAAAAATATACTTTTTCTGCAGTTTTCCAGATGAATAATAAAAGTGAAGTGTTAAATGAGTGGTACGGCAAAACGGTTATTAAATCAGACAAAAGATTTTCTTATGAGGAGGTAAACCACATATTACTAGAAAAAACAAAAAAAATTAATAAGAATATATCCCTTCAAAAAGAGAGTTACACTATTACTGAAGATCTGTATGATACGCTACAAATTTTAAATAAACTCGCAAAAAAACTGCGTGAAAAAAGAATGAAAAAAGGGGCAATATCTTTTGAACGTACAGAAGTAAACTTCAGACTCAACAGCAAAAAAGAACCTGAGAGTATTTTTTATAAAGAGTATGGAGATGCAAATAAGTTAATAGAGGAGTTTATGCTTCTGGCAAACAAAAAAGTAGCATCTTTTGTAAAAGGGAAAAAAAAGAAACCCTTCGTTTTTAGAGTTCATGATAGCCCAGACGAGGAAAAGTTATATAATTTGCAAAAAACGATATCGTCTTTTGGATATATATTTAATTCTAAAAGTAAAAACATCAATCAAGCATTAAATAAACTATTAGATCAATGTAAAGGAAAAAGGGAACAAAATCTTATAGAGACTTTAGCTCTAAGAAGCATGTCAAAAGCAAAATACACAATAAATAATATTGGACATTATGGTCTTGGATTTGATAATTATACTCACTTTACCTCACCGATCAGAAGATATCCAGATGTCCTTGTGCATAGGCTATTAAACTCATATATAGAAGAGAAGCAAACGAAAAAGCAAAAGACCTTAGAGGAAGCATGTAAACACTCATCTATTAGAGAACAACTAGCCACAAAAGCCGAAAGAGATTCTATTAAGCACATGCAGATTGTTTTTATGCAAAACAAAATAGGACAAGAATTTGAGGGAGTTATTTCTGGGGTCACAGAAAGAGGGATCTACGTCGAAATAATTAAAAACAAATGTGAGGGAATGATTAGGCTAAAAGATATAAAAGGAGATTTTTATATTTACGATATTCAAAATCATTCAATTTTCGGGAGAAACACAAAACGAAACTATCAGCTTGGCGATATGCTTCGAATAAAAGTTCACAAAGCAAATGTTAAGAAGAGGTACTTAGATTTTTTATTAGTTGAGTGATACAAGAAAATGAAAACAAGACAACTATTATTCTATCTTTCAGTTATTATTATAAACTCAGGTTTTTGTCAGGACAAAAGCAGGAGAGTTCTAACAACAGGATCCTTTACGGGTATTAAAACATACTCAAACATTGAAGTGAATCTAATTTCATCTGATGTTAATAAAATTATAGCCACTGGGCCAGACTCAGATCTTATTGTTGTTTCAATTAAAGACGGCAATCTAAAAATTAGAAGATCAAGGGGAGATATTTTTAACCAAGAACCGACTAAAATAGATCTTTATTTTAATAATAATTTAAACAGTATCTCAGCTTATCAAGGGAGCACAATAAAATCTTCTTTAAGATTAGACCAGACTAAACTTATTTTGGTTTCTTTATCAAATTCTAAAATCGACTTAAAAGTACAATTGCAAAGGTTAGACACACAAGTAGGCTTAGGAGGAAAAATATACCTTTCTGGTGAAGTTGTGAACCACGAACTAAACTATCACTCAGGAGGAATTTGTGAGGCAGAAAGCCTTAAAACTGATCAAACCAAAATAAAGGGTATCCTTGGGGGGTATGCATATATTCACGTTAAAAACCTACTAGACGCAAATATTCTAAGTGGGGTTTTACGAGTTTTTGGGAGACCAAATAAGACAATTATAAATAATAAGCTCGGCGGTAAAATTTATTCTGATTAAAAAAGAGGCATCGAGCGGATTCGAACCGCTGTACAAGCTTTTGCAGAGCTCTGCCTAGCCACTCGGCCACGATGCCGGATATTAAAAATAACACAATATTAATCTAATTTCGTCTTTTCTCTCTTTTTTTCTCGTCTTACCGCAACTTCATCTACTTCTCCATTGATGGGAGGATTAAGTTTTGCAATCTTAATAACAGCCTTTTTGACAGAAGGGAATTGGGAAATTATTTCGTTTACTACTCTGTCCGCAACATTTTCCAAAAGGTTGGCCCTCATTTTCATTTGATTTTTTACAATGTTAAGTAGAGCAACATAGTCAACGGTGTCCATTAATTTGTCAGATTTGCATGACAAGCCCAAGTCTGAGTGTACAATAAGGTTAACCAAATAATCACTACCTATTTTTTTTTCTTCTTCCATGCAACCGTGGTATGCATAAATTTTTATGTTTTTTAAATATATTTTGTCCATAACGCATTGCAAATATAAAGACTGTTTTCTTGTTTTCTTTCAACAAATGCATTCATTATCTTTACAAAAAAATCTATGGCTAGAGCCCTACACTTCATAGAGCATATTATAGAAGATGACCTAAGGTCAGGCTACTCAAAAAATAAACTAAAATTTAGGTTTCCACCAGAGCCAAACGGCTTTTTACATATTGGACACGTTAAGGCAATATGTTTAAATTTTAATTTAGGGAAAAAATATAATGCCCCAATTAATTTAAGGTTTGATGACACGAATCCGGCTAAAGAAGAACAGAAGTATGTAGACGCGATTAAAGAAAATATATCATGGTTGGGGTATAAATGGGACAGGGAGTGTTACGCTTCAGATTATTTTGAGCAGCTTTTTATTTGGGCCAACGACCTTATTTCGAAAGGAAAAGCATATGTTGACTCACAGCCTTCAGAAACTATAGCTGAACAAAAAGGAACACCAACACAGTCCGGTGTAAACAGTCCTTTCAGAAACAGAACTGTAAAAGAAAATCAAAATTTATTTTCAAAAATGAAAATGGGAGAATTTGAGGAAGGAGAGCATGTATTAAGAGCAAAAATAGACATGACCTCTCCCAATATGCTTATGAGAGATCCAATTATGTACAGGATTCTATTTAAGAAGCACCATAGAACAGGTGAGCAGTGGTGCATTTATCCAATGTATGACTGGACACACGGCCAGTCAGACTACATTGAACAAATTTCACATTCACTATGTTCGTTAGAGTTTAAACCCCATAGAGATCTTTACGATTGGTTTTTAGATGCATTAGGTCAAAAAAAACCATTACGCCCTAAACAAAGAGAGTTTGCCAGGATGAATTTATCTTTCACCGTTACAAGTAAAAGAAAGTTGTTTGAGCTTATAGAGGAAGGACATGTAAAAGGATGGGACGATCCTAGAATGCCTACTATATCTGGATTAAGAAGGAGGGGCTATACGCCAACCTCCTTAAAAAACTTTGTCGAAACAGCTGGAGTAGCAAAACGGGAGAATGTAATCGATTTGTCATTATTAGAGCATTCGATAAGAGAAGATTTGAATGAAATTTCCCCAAGGGTGATGGCAGTTTTAGACCCACTTAAGTTAACTATAGTTAATTATCCGGAAGATGAGATCGAGACATTAGAGGGTGAAATAAATCCCCAGAATCCTAACGAAGGAAAAAGAGAGTTCCCGTTTTCAAAATATCTTTACATCGAAAAAGAAGATTTTAAAGAGAACGCAACCAGAAAGTTTTTTCGTCTTTCCTTAGGCAAAGAGGTTCGCCTAAAAAACGCTTATATTATTAAAGCGGAATCTATTATTAAAGATTCAGAAGGAAATGTAGCTGAGGTTCTGTGTACATATGACCCTAAAAGTAAAAGTGGTTCAGGTACAGACGCAAGTAAAAGGAAAGTAAAAGGGACTTTGCACTGGGTAACACAGAGGGACTCGTTAAATGCAGAGGTAAGAATTTACGACCGCTTATTCAACATATCTGCCCCTGATAAAGAGAAGGAAAACTTTAAATCATTTTTAAATGAAAGCTCATTAAAAGTTGTAGATGCAAGGGTAGAGCCTAGTTTAATCTCATCAAAACCAGGAGACAAGTTTCAATTTCAACGTCAAGGATATTTTGTAGTTGATAAAGAAAGCAGTACAAATAATCTTGTTTTTAACAAAACAGTTGGTTTAAGGGACACATGGTCTAAGACTAAATAATAGATTAATCTTTTTCCTCTGATTTTTTAGTATTTAAATCTTGCTTTTTCATAGCCTCGCCTATCTGGTTACTTGCAGTAAAGGAAGCCACCATGTCATTTAACATTTCACTTCCAGCTTGAGGAGAGTTAGGGAGCAGTATCAAATTTGTATTGGTTTCTCCCCCAATTGATTGAAGAGTATCATAATGTTGGGTTACTACAATTAGAGCCGAGGCTTCCTGAGAGTTTATACCTACTTTATTCAGAACGTCAACAGACTCCTCAAGGCCCCGTGCAATTTCCCTCCTTTGATCTGCTATTCCCTGACCCTGTAGACGTTTACTTTCAGCCTCTGCTTTGGCTTTTTCAACAATAAGAATACGTTCTGCGTCTCCCTCGTATTGTGCAGCAACTTTTTTGCGTTCGGCAGCATTTATTCTATTCATAGCAGCTTTTACTTCAGTATCTGGATCTATATCTGTAACAAGGGCTTTGATAATATCGTAGCCATAATTTATCATAGCATCATTCAATTCCCCTTTAACGGCATTAGCGATTTCATCTTTTTTTTCGAAAACATCATCGAGCTTCATCTTTGGCACAACGGCCCTGACTACGTCAAAAACGTATGAGGTTATTTGATCTTGTGGATACTCAAGTTTGTAAAATGCATCGTAGACTTTTTCTTTAACAACTTTGTACTGAACAGACACCTTAAGTTTGACGAAAACATCGTCTTTAGTCTTCGTTTCTACAATAACATCCAATTGTAAAATCCTTAAACTTAGCCGCCCAGCGATTTTATCAATTAATGGGATTCTGTAATGTAACCCTGATTGTCTAATTGATGTAAATTTACCAAATCGTTCTATTATTCCAGCGGTTTGTTGTTTTACAACAAACACACCCGACGAGATGAGTAGTAACAAGAAAAGTATTACTAAATAGGTTATTAAACTCATCGATCAAAATTTACTTTAAACAAAAAGCTTTTAATTTTTCCACTCTTCTTAAAGATACATCTTTTCCTAAAAGGGCACAAACTTTAAATAAATCTGGCCCAGACAACTGACCAATAATAGCAAGCCTTAAAGTTTGCATGATTAAACTAAATGGAATCTTTTCGTTATTTCCCCAATCAAATAAATATTGTTTCATGTCTGCTATTTCAATATCAGAATTCAATAGCTTGATAATCTGATCCATAATTTTTACCGGGCCCTTATCTACTAATTTTATTACACTTTTTTTATCATAATCTTGCGGATCATCTAAAAATTTGATTTCATTCTTGAGATCATTTAGAGTCTTGAGACGATTTTTAACCAGATTCAATATATTAATACGCTTCTTTTCATCTACTTTTTCTAATATTTCCTTTACACTTTTTTGTTCCATTAAGGTTTTTACATCAGATTTTGATATGTGTTGTTGATTTATCCAACAAGCCTTTTCATAATCGAATCTTGCTCCTCCCTTTTGAACTCTTCTTATGCTGAAGTATTTTGTTAGATCCGACAGATTAAATATTTCATTTTCTGTTCCACTATTCCACCCTAATAAAGCAAGATAGTTAACCATTCCTTCTGGCAAGAATCCTCTTTCTTTAAAACCTAAGTGTAATTCTTTAAATTTAATCGGAAAAACGGGGTACCCATCTTTCAAACCGTCCCTTTTTGATAGTTTTCCCTTTCCATTGGGTTTCAGAATTAAAGGCAAGTGCATAAACCGAGGTAAATCCCAGTTGAAAGCATCGTAAATTAGTTTGTGTATCGGTAATGAAGGAAGCCATTCTTCTCCGCGTATAACATCTGTTATTTCCATTAGTTTGTCATCGACAACATTTGCAAAATGATAAGTAGGTAACCCGTCGCTTTTTAATAAGATCTTATCGTCAAGTAAATCTGTAGACACTGATATATTACCACGAATTTCATCATTTACATTAACTTTAGCTCCCCCCATTATTTTTAATCGAACAACATAATCCCCTTTTAAGGCCTTTTTAGTTTCAGCTAAATTTAAAGTTAGACTGTTTCTAAATTTTTCTCTATTTTGACTCCCATATAAAAATGTTTTTCCATTCTTTTCATCTTCTTGACGATATTTCTTGAGTTGATCTTCACTATCGAAAGCATAATATGCCGCTCCCAAGTTTATAAGTTTATCAATATGCTCTTTATAAATTTTCTTTCTTTCACTCTGGCGATAAGGGCCAAAGCTGCCTTTTGTATTTGGACCTTCATCAGGTCTTATGCCACACCAATTTAAAGCTTTAATTAAATAATTTTCGCTTCCTTCTACGTATCGGTTTTGATCCGTATCTTCAATTCTTAGAACAAAGCTTCCTTTTTTACTTTTCGCATATAGATAATTAAAAAGAGCTGTCCTTAAACCTCCTATATGAAGTGGTCCAGTTGGACTTGGCGCAAAACGAACTCTTATTTTCATTGGAAACAAATATAATAGCTATAAACCTATTCACCTATCTTAGCAAAACAAATACATTATATTTGCAAAAAAAAAATTATACGATTTTTAAACATACCAGACAATTTAGACACTAAGAAACTCTCTGATACGTTATTTGAATTCGTACGAATACAAGATTACGATATCAAAAAGCTTCAATATAATTTTGTTTCAAAGGAAGTTCTTATAAAAATGAATAAAAAATATCTTAATCATAAAACACATACCGACATAATTACTTTCGATTATACTTCTGATAACAAATTGGAAGCAGAATTTTTTGTTTCATTCTGGGCGATAAATAAATCCGCAAAAGAATATAACCAAACTGTTGAAAATGAGACACTTAGAGTAATAATACATGGGGCACTTCATTGTATGGGTTATAATGATGTTAACAAATCGGAAATTCATAATATGCGTAAAATGGAAGATAAATTCATATCAATGTTCCACGTGAAACATAACCGTTATGTTTGATTCTAAGTATGATGTTATAGTTGTAGGAGGTGGACATGCTGGGTGTGAAGCTGCTGCAGCTTCAGCCAATCTTGGCTCTAAAACTCTTTTGGTTACTATGAATCTCCAAAATTTAGCACAGATGTCATGTAATCCTGCTATGGGTGGAATCGCTAAAGGGCAAATAGTCAGAGAAATTGATGCTTTAGGGGGGTATAGCGGCATAGTTTCAGATAGATCTGCAATTCAGTACAAAATGTTGAATCAGTCAAAAGGCCCCGCAATGTGGAGCCCTAGAGTTCAATCTGATAGAAGTTTGTTTACGTTAGAGTGGAGACAAAAACTTGAAAACACCCCTTTTCTTGACTTTTACCAGGAGATGGTAGTTGATCTAATTGTCAAAAATGATCAAGTTGAAGGAGTGATTACATCTTTGGGAGTCAAAATATTTTCAAAGACAGTAGTTTTAACTAACGGAACTTTTTTAAATGGTTTGATACACATAGGGGAAAAAAACTTCAGTGGAGGGCGCGTGGGTGAAAACGCGTCGTTTGGCCTCACAAAATGTTTAGAAAATATAGGTTTTATGTCTGGAAGAATGAAAACAGGAACACCTCCTCGTGTTGATGGCCGGTCATTAAATTATTCTTTTATGTTGGAACAAAAAGGTGACATCAACCCTTCGAAATTTTCTTTTTCTGAAGAAACCCTACCATTAAAAAACCAAAAAAGTTGTTATATAACGCATACTAACTCAGAAGTTCACGAAATTCTAAAGCAGGGGTTTGACAGATCTCCAATGTTTAACGGGTCTATTAAAAGTACAGGCCCTAGATATTGTCCTTCTATAGAAGATAAAATCGATAGGTTTAGTGATAAGTTACAGCATCAAATTTTTGTAGAGCCCGAAGGGTGGAACACTCATGAGGTTTATGTGAATGGCTTCTCTACCTCTTTACCATATGACATACAATTTAAGGCTTTAAGATACGTAAGGGGCTTTGAGTCTGTTAAATTTTTAAGGCCAGGATACGCTATAGAGTATGATTATTTTCCACCAACACAACTGTTTCATTCACTCGAAACTAAATTGATTCAGAATCTATTCTTTGCTGGACAAATTAATGGAACTACAGGATATGAGGAAGCCGCTGCCCAAGGGATTATAGCAGGTATAAATGCACATCAGAAAAACAATAATAAAAACTCACTCGTTCTTGGAAGGGAGGAGGCTTATATAGGTGTACTAATTGACGATCTTATTCTTAAAGGCACTGAAGAACCGTATCGTATGTTCACTTCTCGAGCCGAATATAGAACTCTCTTAAGACAAGATAATGCTGATGAAAGGTTAACTCCTATATCTTTTAAGATTGGTTTGGCCTCTAAAAATAGACTTAACAAGGTCGAAGAAAAATTAAAAAAACGCAGTGAGCTAGTTAAATTTTTAAAAAATAAAAGTTACACAGTAAAAGAAGCAAATGATTTATTGACTAATAAAAAGGAAACTCTAATAAAGCAAACAGATAAGTACTCTAAGCTTTTGTCCCGCCCAAATATTTCTAGGTCTGATTTAAATTCTTTTAGTGAACTAAATTCATTCATTAAGAAATCGAATATAGATGATTCTATATTCGAACAAGCTGAGATTGAAATTAAATATTCTGGATATATAGAGAAAGAGAAAAAAAATGCTGATAAACTAAAACGTTTAGAAAATATTAAGATTCCATCAAGTTTCAACTTTGATAAACTTGCTTCTTTATCATTTGAGGCTAAAGAAAAATTAAATAAGTTGCGACCAGAAACACTAGCCCAGGCATCTAGAATTAGTGGAGTTAACCCCAGCGATATTAGTGTTCTCCTAGTATCAATGGGCCGGTAAAAGTAAAATTTGTTTCACGTGGAACAGAACGAGTCACATATATCAAAATTCAGAGCAAAAGATCACTTGGTTTCAGGTGAATATTTTGATATAATTTGGAACGAATCTAGGACAATAGCTAAAACCAATATTGAAAATATAAAAGACATATCATTATATTACAATTCATCAAATTACGATTCATTTAAAAATACAGCGAAAGGCACCTTAGACATTATATATTTTCTTATTCAAAAGATAATGTTTAGATATAAACTCTTTCTACTTAGAATTTACTTAAAAGGTAATAGAATATTAGATTATGGAGCGGGTTCAGGTAAATTCGCAGCATATCTTTCAAAAAAAAAATTTAATACATCTGTTGTAGAGCCATATAATAAAGAAATTAAAAATCAATTACCACTTAACATAAATGTCTTCGAAAAAATTACCGATATCCCTAAATCCGATTACTATGACGGAATAACGTTATGGCACGTTCTTGAGCATCTTTCGAATCCAGAACACGTATTATCCAAAATTCATAATCTTTTAGAAAAAAATGGGGTTTTAATGATAGCAGTGCCAAATATTAGTAGTTTAGATGCAAGGTACTACAAGTCATACTGGGCAGCATTAGATGTACCAAGGCATATATGGCATTATACAATTAAAGGAATAATCTCTTTAGTGGAATCAAAAGGGTTTAAACTTGAAAAAAAGTATCCTTTATTTTTTGATGCGTTTTATGTTTCATATATATCTGAAACGCGTAAAAATTCGCGGTTTTCAATGATTAGAGGATTTTTCTTCGCTTTATTATCAAATTTTAGCGCTTTATTTAATAAAGAGTTTTCATCTATGATTTTTATTTTTAAAAAGACTATTTAACATCTAGATAAATCAATTCAGATAATTTAAAAGCGAGATTGATAAAGAGCATTTTCACATTACCATTTCTTAGAATGTTAAAATGAGTTTCCTCAAAAAGGGTGACCAATTCTTTTACATTCATATCGTTAACATAAGGTGCAATTTTTGACAAGTCAAAATTTGTTTTTGTTTGAAAAGTTACAATATCATCTAGAGAATAATTTAATAAATATGCATCTCTAAAAAACTGAATACCGAATTCTAAAAAAGCTTTTTGTTCTTCTTTGCCAAATTCGCAAAGTGAGGCAGACCAGCCAATTAAATCAACAATAAATTTTTTATTCTCTTTTACTTTGAAAGCCGTTCTTAGGCCTTCAATTAAGAGAGCTTCGTGCTCTTTATCCTTATCGCTATTAAGCAAATTAAGTAAATCATTGAAGTTGCCTTGGGCTTTTGCTACTAATACTTCTGGATTATTAGTTTTTTTCTCAATTACATCTGTAAGAGCAGAACTTTCTATAGGCCTCAAATTGACAATTTGGCAACGTGATACTATTGTCGGTAAAATTTCTTCTTGATTTTCACCAATTAGTAGAAAATAGGTATTCTTAGGCGGCTCCTCTAAAATTTTTAGAAACGCATTTGAAGCCTGGTTACTCATCTTTTCTGCACCCCACAAAATGCAAACTCTAGCACCTCCATTAAAAGCCTTTAAGGAGATTTTTTTACGAACGTTTTCAATATCAACAATACTAATTAATCCCTGTCGATTGCCAACATTAATGGATTCGAACCACTCACTATAGCTACCATATGGTTTTTCGTCAATAAACATTAACCAATCTTGGATGTAGTCATGACTGTAAACTACTTTCTCATTCTTTTTTTTCACAATAGGGAGGATAAAATGTAAATCAGGATGTTGGCATCTTTCACTTATTTTTTTTGCGGCGTTGCTAACATTCTTATCTTCTAATAGAAATAATGAAAATTCTATAACTAAGGGAAGAGATCCATAACCCGAGGGGCCTATAAATAACTGAGAATGAGGCACTTGACTCGTTTCAATCAGATATTCTAATTTGTTTCTTAAATTTTTTTGTCCTATAACATTTCTCCAGTGCATAAGTAAATATAAAGGAACTAAACATCAAAAGCGTTACATCTTTTTAAAAATAAATTGATTAAATATGCCTTTGTTGTATTTTTGAGAAAACCAAAAAATGCGAACATTAAAAGACATAAACTTTAAAAATCAACGAGCAATCATTCGCGTTGATTTTAATGTACCGTTAAACGAAGATTTACAGGTGACTGACACGACACGAATAAAGGCAGCAAAACCCACAATAGATTATATTTTGTCGGCGGGAGGTAGTTGTGTGTTGCTTTCACATCTTGGAAGACCAAATGGTTTTGAACAGAAACTGTCATTTCAAAATATAATAGACAAAATATCTGAAATTTTGGAGCACAAAGTAATGTTCTGTAAAACTTGTTTAGGTTCCGAAGCAGAGTCAAAAGCCTCCTCCCTTCTACCAGGAGAAGTCTTATTAATGGAAAACCTTCGCTTTAGTCCAGAAGAGACGAAAGGTGATTTAGTTTTCTCGGAAGGACTTTCAAAGCTAGGGACAATCTTTGTAAATGATGCTTTTGGAACCGCACATAGAGCCCATGCATCTACTACAATTATTGCTAATTTTTTCCAAGACAATAAATGTTTTGGGAGTCTTTTGGAAAAAGAGGTTTTAGCTATAGATAAAGTCCTGAAAGATGGAGTATCTCCTATTTTGGCTATACTTGGAGGCGCTAAAGTTTCTACAAAAATTACAATAATAGAAAGCCTTTTAGAAAAAGTGGATCATCTAATTATAGGGGGGGGTATGGTATATACATTTACAAAAGCACTTGGGGGCAAAGTAGGGAACTCGCTATGCGAGCCAGATTATTGTAATCACGCTTTAGAGTTAATTGATAAAGCAAAACAAAAGAATGTGACATTGCATTTTCCTGTTGATGTTGTAGCAGGAAATATTTTTAGCAATGATGCGAAGCAAAAAATTTTCGATGTTATGGAAATTTCAGATGGTTGGGAAGCTATGGATGCTGGCCCAAAAACCATAAAAAAGTTTCATGACATTATAATAAAGTGTAAAACTATTCTTTGGAATGGTCCGCTTGGAGTTTTCGAGTTTCCCAACTTTTCAGAAGGAACGATAGCTGCCGGTAAATCAATTGCTGAAGCAACTATTAATGGGTCCTTTTCACTAGTTGGAGGAGGAGACTCTGTTGCTGCTGTAAAAAAGTTTAAAATGGATAATGATATGAGTTATATAAGCACTGGTGGAGGTGCTATGTTAGAAAGTTTAGAAGGTAAAACTCTTCCAGGAATTGCTTCTTTGAATTAATAGGCATGAAATACATTGTAGTTTTTTATTTCTTTGTGGTATTTTCAATTATTTCCTGTAATAGAAAGGTTGACAGATCTCAAGCATTTATTCCTGATTCTAGTGGTAATTTAAATCATATAACAGTCGTTATGCCAATTTCAGATTGGAAAGGGAAATTAGGGAAATCTGTACAAGATAATTTGAGTGACGTGTATGAAGGTCTTCCGTTAGACGAACCTCAATTTTCCCTTGATTATTTAAATCCAAAAGCATTTTCTGGATTCGGAAGGCAAAGTAGAAATATAATTTGGTTTCAAAAAGATTCTATCTCTAGATTTCAACTAGCAAAAGATCAATTTTCAAAGCCTCAGATAATTGGGTTAGTTACTGGTGAAGATTCTGAAGTACAACAGTATTTTTTTGAGGAAAATATAGTATTGTTTAGTCGAACTATTAAAGAGAATGAAAGAAAAGAAAAATTAAGAAGAATTAATAAATCTCCAACTAAGGATAAAAACCTCAGAAATCGTTTTGGATACGATTTAGTTTATCCATCAGTTTACGAAATATTAAAAGACACTGCTAATTTTATCTGGATACAAAAACAAGTTCAAAAAGGTCACCTTAATATCATTGCTTATGAAATATCAGATAGAATATCAGATAATAATTTTAATGCTAAAATTTTAAATATAAGAGATTCGATAGGAAAACTTTACATACCAGGTCGCTTAAAAGGAAGTTACATGATAACAGAACGAGCTTATAAGCCTTATTTTTATAAAGTAGTTTTAGATGGTAAAAAAGGTTACCTAACAAAGGGAACATGGGAAGTAGCAAACGACTTTATGGCAGGACCGTTTGTAAATTATATGGTTAGGGATAGCTTAACTGAAAAATGGATGGTTATTGAAGGGTTTGCTTTCGCGCCTTCTATGAATAAGAGGGACTATATGTTTGAGTTAAATACAATAATTACAACAATTAAAAAAGTGAATTAAGCCTTCTTATCTTTATCTAAGTTAGACGAATCCTCCTCCTCTTTTGTAGCATTTTTAAACTCTTTAATTCCACTACCTAAACCTTTCATTAATTCTGGAATTTTACGTCCACCAAAAAGTAGCAGGACAACTGCTATAATCAGAATTATTTGTGGTGCTCCTATCATACCTAAAAATGTTAAAACCGACATGATTTAAAATTATTCAACAAATGTACAGAAATATTTAATTTCAATTACAGGAAAATTATATACTTCAATATGATCACCCCTAGGAATCCTTATCTTTGATATCATCATGAAAGATAAAGTAAACATAAAGAGAAAATTTATTCAAAAATTAAGGAATCCTTATCTGGTAATGATAATTGACGAGGAAACCTTTGAAGAAAAGGGTCAAATTAGAATTTCAAGACTCAAAACTATTCTGGTTTCATTTTTATTGATATGTATTTCTTCAGTTTTTATTTTTACAATAATTTCCTATTCCCCACTAAAGGAATATATTCCAGGCTATGATTCATCAGAAATACGAGCAAAAGCAATTCAGAATCTATTTCTCACGGATTCTCTTATCCAATTATATGATCAAAATTTGAAATATTTAAATTCTGTCAAAAAAGTTATAACGGAAGATATTTCCTTAGAGGAACAAAGTGCATTGGCCCAAACCCAAAGAAGTCTTATTATCAAAGATGAACTAAATACAGAGTCAGTTTTGGAAGATTCTTTACTTAGAGTTTTTGTTTCACAGCAAGATAAGTATAGTCCAGTTTCAAGAAAAGAGATTGAATTAAATACATTTTTATTTCAACCCGTAAAAGGACAAATATCGCAGCCTTTTGACAGAAATAAATCCCATTATGCAATTGATATTGCAGTTGAAAAAAACACTCCAATTAAAGCAATTGCTGATGGAACAGTTATATTTTCAGAATGGACCTCAGAAACAGGATACGTAATTATTTTAGAGCACAATTTTGGTCTTTTATCAGTTTATAAGCATAATTCTTCTCTAAATAAAAGGCAAGGGAACTCAGTTTTGTCTGGTGAAGTTATTGCAACCGCTGGAAACACTGGAGAGTACACCACAGGCTATCATCTTCATTTTGAGTTATGGATGGATGGTTACCCGATGGATCCAGAGAATTTTTTTAATTTTTCTGCTAAATGATAAAAAAGCTAGGGGCTAAAATATTTGCAGCGTGGTCTCATAGGAAAAATGAAAATTGGATAAAAAATCCATTTAAGACTCAAGAAAAAGTATTTAGGAATCTTATAAAAAAAGGAAGATATACACTCTTTGGCAAAGACCATGGGTTTGAAAAAATTACAACTATTGAATCTTTTCAAAGTAGGATCCCAATTAGAGATTATGAAGGGCTACGGCGGTACATAGAAATGATCATTTCAGGGGGGCAAAGTATTATGTGGCCTGGGAGGCCACTTTATTTTGCAAAGTCAAGTGGTACCACTTCAGGTGTAAAATATATTCCTATTACTAAAGATTCTATTCACCAGCATATTCGCGCTGCTAGGGAGGCCTTGTTGAATTATATTTATTTTACAAATAATTCAAGCATAGTAAATGGGAAACACATATTTATTCAGGGGAGTCCTCTACTTGGTGACAAAAATGGGGTTTCATTAGGACGTCTTTCAGGGATTGTAGCCCATCACGTACCTAGCTATTTACAAAAAAATAGAATGCCTACTTGGGACACAAATTGCATTGAAGATTGGGAGACAAAAGTTAGTGCTATTGTGGAGGAAACCTATGATAAGGATATGACAATAATTGGAGGAATACCTTCATGGGTTCAGATGTATTTCGAAAAATTAGTATCAAAAACAAATAAAAATATAGGAGATCTTTTTCCAAACTTTTCTTTATTCGTATATGGAGGTGTTAACTTTGAACCTTATAAGGGGTTGTTTAAAAAATTAATTGGACATATTCCTGATAGCATTGAATTTTACCCTGCTTCAGAAGGTTTCTTTGCATATCAAGATAATCAAAATGATAAAGGATTATTATTGTTACTAGACCATGGAATTTTCTATGAATTTGTTGTAGCAAATACTTTTTACGATCAAAAACCTGTCATTCATAACTTAAGCGAAGTGATTGTAGGGGTTAATTATGTTATGATTATTTCCACCTCTGCAGGTCTTTGGAGATATAATATTGGAGATACAATCAAGTTTACAAACAAATATCCTTTTAGAGTAATTGTAAGCGGAAGAATAAAACATTTTATTTCTGCTTTTGGTGAGCATGTAATCGCTAGCGAAGTAGAAGAATCGTTAAGAGAGGCTATAGAGAAGACAGAAGATGTTATAAGAGTAAAAGAATTTACTGTAGCTCCTCAAATTACACCTAAAGCTGGATTACCTTATCACGAGTGGTTTATTGAATTCGATACACCACCAAAAGAAAAAGATACTTTTGCCAATAATATCGATTTTGCTATGAAAAGTAAAAATATTTACTACAAAGACTTAATTGAAGGTAAAATATTAAGACCGTTAGTCATCACGGTGGTACAAAAAAATGGCTTCCAAAAATATATGAAAAGTATAGGCAAGTTGGGAGGACAGAATAAAGTTCCAAGAGTCTCTGATGATAGATTAATTGCAGAGAGTTTAAATAAATTTACAATAAGCGTATGAAGAAAGGCTTATCAAAAAAAGTAGTATTAGTTTACAATGTAAAAAATACTTTTGTTAGCAAAGACATTAAACTTCTAGAAAAAATTGGATTTACCGTTTTATTAATTCACTCTCCTCCATATAGAGATCCTTTTCGTTTTTTTTACAATAGAACAAAAGAGTTAGTTCTTTCGTGTTTTTATTTACCAATTTCCAAAGGGATCTTTAGTTGGTTCAATGATTATCATACCACAATACCAGTCCTAATGGCGAAACTTTTTAAAAAACCAATAACAATTATTATTGGAGGATACGATGCAGTAGCAAATACGAGGTTGAAATATGGGATTTTTTCGAAAAACAATGCTCGACAAAAATTAGCTAGATGGAATTTAAAAAGATCACATTCAATTTGGGTAGTTCACAAGACATTATCTGAAGGATGCAGTTTTGCAAAGGCACAGACAAATACCAATTCAGGCATTAAAAATTTTGTTCCTGACTTATCAACTCCAATAAAAGAAATCCCAACAGCTTATGACAGTAATTTTTGGAAAAAAGAGAATAAAAAAGCACCTAAATCGATCTTGACTGTTGCAAATATTTTTGATAGAAGAACATTTGAAAGAAAAGGGATTCCAATATTTTTTGATTTGGCAGAGAGATTACCACACTTTAAGTTTACTTTGGCAGGTTTAAAGAAGAAATTTTTTTTGGGCTCGATTCCTAAAAATGTAAGAATTCTTGGAGAACAAAATACTGAACAACTAAAGAGACTTTATGGAGGACATACTTATTATTTCCAAGGGTCAGTAATAGAAGGCTTGCCGAATGTTCTATGTGAAGCTATGTTGTGTGAGTGTATACCTATTGGGAATAGAGTATTTGGTATTCCTGAAGTAATTGGAGATACTGGTCTTATTTTTGAAGGAGCAAAAGATATTGATAAAGTTTGTTCTTTTTTAAAATTGGAACAAAAAGCACTTTCTATAAAAGCTAGAAATAGAATTAAAATTCAGTATCCTATAGAAAGAAGAAAAGAAGAATTTAAAAATAGTTTGACCGAAATAAATTCTAATGAATAAAACTCTTGCTGTACTATCTTATCCGAATTCAAATAATTTAGGAGACTTTATCCAAAGCGAAGCTGTGAAACAATATTTTAAAAATCAAATTGTTCAAGAATTGGATCGTGATCAATTACATATTTACAACGGACCAAAGGTCTTTATGTTTATGAACGGGTGGTTCATGGAAAAACCCAATAATTGGCCTCCTTCGAATAAAATTAAACCAATTTTTTTATCATTTCATTTAAATCCTAAGTCAAAAAAAAAGATGCTTTCGGAAACAGGGATCAAGTATTTAAAAAAGTACCAACCTATAGGTTGTAGGGATATTTACACCCAAAAAATTTTATCTAATTATGGCATTGACACCTATTTTTCTGCCTGTTTAACTCTTACACTAAAGAGAGACAACTTTATTCCAAAAAACTCCAAACGAAAAGGAATTTTAGTAATTAGTCCTATGGAGCGCTTAATATCTAAAAATTTTGATGAATCAAGTTATGCATTAAAAACAGTCTTAAATAAGATCAAAACCTTTAAAAATAACAGACAGTATTCAAAAGCCATGAAAAGATTAAATTTTTTTCTATCAAAGCAGAAAGATCAGGCATATTTTAAATCTCAACTTTTAGATCCTAAAAAGTTTTCAGAAAAAGAAAGATCAAATGAGGCAATAAAACAACTTAGAGATATTGCCAGAGCTAAATTGGTAATAACCTCACGCATTCATTCAGCATTACCTGCAGTAGCTTTTGGAACACCAGTTTTATTTATATCAGATGGTTTAGAACACATTAACCAAAAAAGTCGTTTGCAAGGAATGGAGCGTTTTTTCCCAATTTTAAATTCAAAAGATCTTAATAAATGGATTTCGAAATGGCCAGATCCAGCTAAATCACATTTAACTTTTGTTAAAAAATTTGAAAAACAAGTATCTCCTTTTATTGAAGATTAAATGATTGTTTAATAAGTATAGAATTTTTTAGATATTATCTTTATGGAAATTTAATTTCATGAATATACTTATTATTGGAGGTGGCGGAAGAGAACATGCTTTATGCTGGAAATTGAATCAGAGTAAACTTTGTAATAAACTTTATGCAGCTCCAGGTAATGGAGGAACTGCTAACTGCGCTATAAATTTAAATTTAAAAGTTTCTGATTTCGTTGGGATCAAAAAAGCTGTTTTAAAATATTCAATCGACTTAGTTATTGTTGGACCAGAGGATCCTCTTGTTTTAGGCATCCAAGACTTTTTTAATATAGATCCCCATTTAAAAAATGTTGGGGTTATTGGACCACAAAAAAAGGCTGCGCAGCTAGAGGGCAGTAAGTCTTTTGCGAAGGAGTTCATGAAACGTCACAAAATACCCACTGCAGCATACTCAGAGTTCACTTCAGAAACCCTTAGTGAAGGAGAAAAGTTTTTGGAAAAAAGTAAGTCACCATATGTTTTAAAAGCCGATGGTCTTGCTGCTGGTAAAGGAGTTTTGATAATTGAAGACCTAAAAGAGGCTAAATTTGAGCTAGGCCAAATGCTTTTAGAAAGTAAATATGGTGAAGCTTCAAAAAAAGTTGTAATTGAGGAATTCTTATCAGGCATTGAACTTTCTTGTTTTGTACTATTTGACGGGGACAACTATATTAAACTCCCAATGGCAAAAGATTATAAACGAATTGGTCATGGTGATAAGGGTTTAAATACTGGAGGGATGGGTGCAATATCACCAGTACCATTTGTTGACAGTTTTTTTGATAAAAAAATAGACAACCAAATTATTAAGCCGACAATAGAAGGCCTTAAAAAAGATGGTATAAATTACAAAGGATTTATTTTCATTGGACTTATAAAAGTAGGGGATAACCCTTTTGTAATTGAATACAATGTGAGATTGGGAGATCCCGAAACTGAAGTAGTTATCCCAAGGATTGAAAACGATTTAGTAGAAATTTTTAAAGCAGTAAATGATGGGACCCTAAATAAAATTAAATTGCAAATTACACCTAGAAGCGCAGCTACAGTTATGCTTGTTTCTAAGGGGTACCCTGAAGCTTATCAAAAAGGTAAAAATATTTTTGGGTTACCAAAAAATAAAATGATATTTCATGCTGGCACAAGCATTGAAAAAAGTTCTCTCAAAACCTCAGGAGGAAGAGTTATGGCTGTTACCTCGTTTGGAGAAAATTTTAAAACAGCATTGAAAGAATCATATCAAATAATAGAGAAAATTGGATATGATGGGAAGTATTATCGCAAGGATATTGGATTTGATTTATAAAAATGAATGGGCTGAAGTATCCTTGTTCTCATCACCATTTTTATGGAAAATATTAAGTTTCAGCACCCAATAGATCATTGCTAAAAAACCAATTATAAGAAATATCCAATTGATTGAACTCGCTAAAGTCCAACTAGTGTTCTCTAGCTCTCTTAATATTGAAAAAGGTAAAAAGAAAACTTCCTCAAATATCCAAGCTATACCTTCAAAAAAATTTTTCATCATAGAAAATATAAATCGAGATTAAAATCCTTAAACAAAGATATTTAAAAGCTTTACTATTACATATTTTATTCTCAAAAAATTTGAATTAAGGTAATTATACATCATCAAAATCAATTTTAATTTTATTAGACTTTGGGATCGCTTGGCAGCTTAGAATTAGACCTTCTTGGATTTCCTCATCTGTTAGAATCTGATTATTTGTCATATCAACCTTACCTTCAGTGACTCTAGCAATGCAACTGCTGCAAACACCCCCTTGGCATGAATAAGGGACATCAATTTTCGCATTTAGTGCAATTTCAAGCAATGTTTTATTTTGATTAAGCATTAATTCATGTGTTATATCATCATACTTAATATTTAGTAAACCTTCTTCTATATCATTATTTTTTTGAGAGCCTTGAATTGATGAGGTAAATAGCTCAAAAAGAATATTATCCTCATCAAAACCTTTTTCTAAAAAGAATTGCTTGCTGTAGCCGATCAATTTTTCAGGGCCGCATAAGTAGAGTAACTTAGGATAAGAATTAGAACTATTTTTTAGAGTATAATTAAAAAATGCAGAATCAATCCTTCCAAATTCTGCACCATCAATTTTTTCTTCACTAAAAAACCAATAAATTTTTAATGTTTCAAATCTATCATCAAGATTTTTTAATTCATCATAAAACATTGTTTTTTCTGGCGTTTTGTTACCATATATAAGAGTAAAAGGTATATTCGGAGAACTGTCAAGAAAAGACCTTATAATAGACATTATTGGAGTAATTCCGCTTCCAGCTGCGATAGCCATAATTGGAATTGAATTATTTTTAGGATCAAATATAAAACGTCCTTCAGGTTTTCCAGCCTTAATTTGGTCACCTTTTTTAATTTTTCGATTTACATAAGTTGAGAAAATGCCATTGGGCACTTCTTTGATTCCCACTTGAAGTAAACCGCTATTTGGAGACGAACAAATAGAATAAGATCTGCGAACTTTAATACCATTTATTTCTAATTCTAAAGTAATATATTGACCAGGGAGGAAAACGTAGGACGAACTCAAATGATTGGGAATGTCAATTGAGATGACTACAGATTGAGAAGTTAATCTTTCAACAGCACCTACTATTAGTGTGTTAAGACGGGACATAGCTTTTTTTCCAAATTTACAAAAATCAAAAAAACTATCACTTTATAAAAATAAAGAGTTTGTCTTTGCTAATTAAAAAAACAATTTATGTCACAGGAGATTAAAATTTATAATTTAAATAAGTAATAATTGTGCTTATTTAAAGTTATTAATAGGCAAGTTTTTTATATGTTTTACAGAAAATCTTTTTTTTGGTTAACCTTGTTTTCGTTTGTCATAATACTTTCCTGTAGTACGGCTAAAAAAGGTGTTTTAAACAGGGAATATCACGCTTTGACATCCAAATACAATATAATATTCAATGGAAAGGAAGCTTTTTCTGTTGGCGAAGATATATTATTGGAGGCTTTTGAAGACAATTTTTTCGAATACATTCCAGTTGAACCAATTAGTTTAAGAGGCGAAGACATTGATCAGACAACAATTGTTCCTGGTTTTGATCGAGCAGAAGAAAAAGCTGTGAAAGCAATTCAAAAACATTCAATTAATATCAAAAATATACAGTATAATAGGGAAATTGAAAAAGCATACTTATTGCTTGGTAAAGCGCGATATTTCGATCGTCGTTTTTTCCCAGCTTTAGAAGCATTTAATTTTTTGTTAGAGACTGGCGCTAGTTGGTCAAATTTCCTTGATGCTAAGGTTTGGCGAGAAAAAACAAATATTCGTTTAAAAAACTTTGAATTAGCAATCGCAAATATTCGGCCATTGGCTCGTAAATTAATTACGAAAAATAAATATTTTTCTATTGCAAATGCGACACTTGCAGATGCATTTATGAACTTAAAAAACCAAGATTCTGCTTTATATTATATAAAAAGGGCAGCACAAAAAGAACCCAAGAAAACGATAAAAGCACGTTATTTTTTCTTAACTGGACAGCTGTTTGAAAGCATTGCAGAAAAAGACTCAGCTCAATGGGCTTATAAACAGATAATAGATTTAAATCGAAAAGCACCAAGAAAATTTTTTGTCCAAGCTTCAATAAAGCAAAATTTGTTGGACACAAGTTCAAGCTTTAATTATCGAATCGAGTCTTTAGAAAAGATGTTAAAAAATTATGAAAACGAGCCATACGAACATTCTATAAATCGTGCTTTGGCAGAACTTTACTTCAAACAAAAAAAAGATAGTATTGGTTTAAGCTATTTAAACAAGTCTCTT
>CEOK01110950.1_pt1 | contig 22162 bp, 20 predicted proteins | sample 427001 | NCBI WGS metagenome assembly CEOK01 (sample SAMEA2591108, study PRJEB7988) | marine metagenome | isolation source: saline water (ENVO:00002010), including | reverse complement strand
AAAATAGAGGCTTTATACATCGAGGGTGAAATTTATCGTAATATTTCCGTAAATGTCACAATGACGGCTAAGGTCTTTTATGTTCAAGGAGAAGTTTTGCAGCCTGGACAATTTCCATTGAGTAGTGGAACAACATTGCTGCAGGCAATCGCAAGTGCTCGGGGATATACGTCATTTGCGAATAAGAAGAAAGTTACAGTAACTCGCCAAGGTAAAATATACACATATAATTTAAAGATTCTTGAGAGAGATCCTGCGAAAGACGTAAAAATTGAAGCAGGTGATGTTATTAAAGTTTGGCAACAGTGGTATTAATGGCTTGATCACTCTGTAAATGCGATTTTTGAAAGATGGGCGTTAAAAAGATAGGTTTATTTGGAGGATCATTTGATCCCATTCATCATGGTCACTTACAGATTGCAAAGGATTTAAATCAAGTCCTCAAGTTGGATCGTTTTATCTTTGTTCCCACTTTGACTGCTCCTCACAAACAAGAGGGGGCTCAAGCATCAGAAGATGATCGATATGCCATGGTGGAGCAGGTTGTTAATGAATGCCATTTTGGTGAAGTATCTCGTCTGGAAATTGAACGTGGGGGTGTTTCTTATTCGATTGATACCGTTCTTCATTATAAAAATAAGTATCCGCGAGCTCAAATTTTCTTTTTTATCGGGTCTGATTCATTAACTCATTTTGATTCGTGGTATCGGGTAGCTGATCTATTGAGAGTTTGTCGTGTGGTTACATTTATACGACCTGGTTACGGGCTTCTAAAATCATTGATTAATCAGATGAACTTAACACAAGATCAGAAAGATAGTTTATTTGAGCAGAGTGTTACTATTTCTGAAATAGAGATATCGTCGACGCAAGTGCGTAATGCGATTCGTTCCGGGAAGCCTTTTAATCATTACGTTCCTGCATGTGTTAAAAACTACATAGTCGACAACTCCATTTATGAAAGTTAACGTATGATGATGAAAGAGGATGTTTTAATTCAATTAGTTGTACGGTTTTTGGATGATAAAAAAGCTTTAGATGTAAAAGCGTTAGATTTATCGGAATTATCTATGGTGTCTGATTTTTTTATAATTGCTACAGGAGCAAATCGCCCTCACTTAAAGTCTTTGTTTGAGGGGTTACAATTGGAACTCAAAAATAAGGGTTTATTTGAGTTTGATCGTACTGGAATGCCGGATAGCGGATGGCTTATTATTGATGTTCAAGGTGTGATGATTCATCTTTTTGATGAAGATCGGCGGAATTATTATGATTTGGAGTCACTTTGGAAAGATGCTCCACTCTTGAGAGTTGAGGTTTAAAAGATGGCATTCCATATTTTCAATACAATGAGTCGAAAAAAAGAAGAGCTTCAGCCTCTAGATGGAAAAAAAGTTCAAATGTATACATGTGGACCGACCGTTTATAACTACGCACACATTGGTAATTTTCGTGCATATATGTTTGAGGATTTATTACGTCGCTACATTCAGTTTAGTGGCTTTGAAGTCGAACAAGTTCAGAACTTAACAGATGTTGATGATAAAACGATTCGCCATTCGATTGCTGAAGGAAAAAGTCTAAAAGAATTTACAGCTACCTATATCGCTGCTTTTTTTAATGATTTGAAAATTCTTAACATTGAACCAGCTGAACATTATCCAGCGGCTACTGATTTTATTCCGCAAATGATAGTCATGATTCAGGCGCTTATTGATAAAGGGTATGCCTATCAGTCCGAGGATGGTTCGGTATATTACCGAATTGATAAGTTTGAAAAGTATGGTCGATTGGCTCGTCTTGATCGTGATGGTATGCGATCAGGTGCTCGCGTTAGCCAAGATGAATATGAAAAAGATAATGTAGCAGATTTTGCACTTTGGAAGGCATATGTTGAAGAAGATGGAGAGGTCTATTGGGAGTCGCCTTGGGGCCGAGGGCGACCGGGTTGGCATATAGAATGTTCAGCTATGAGTACAACTATATTAGGTAATAGCTTTGATCTTCATACAGGCGGTGTCGATAATATATTTCCCCATCACGAAGATGAAATAGCTCAATCAGAAGCTTTCTCTGGAGAAAGATATTCAAAATATTGGATGCATTGTGGTTACTTGATTGTAGACGGAAAAAAAATGTCTAAATCATTAGGTAATTTCTATACTATGCAGGATCTACTAGATAAGGGATACATTGGAAGAGAAATCCGATATGAGTTGTTGGCAACACATTATCGCCAACCACTTAATTTTACATTTTCTTCGTTGGAGGCGAATCGAGCCGCATTACGTCGACTAGATGAATTTTATCTCTCATTAAAAGATTGTGCGGCTAATGAATCTATTATCGATGTATTACCAGATTGGGCTTTTGAAGGACGAAATCAGTTTATTCATGAAATGGATGATGATATGAACATTTCGGGGGCTCTGGCCGCTCTTTTTCAAATCGTTCATACTGGAAATATTGAGCTGAAAAATAATAATATTTCCTCTTCTCAGGCGCTGGCTCTTCTCCAATTATGGAGCGAATTAGATGCGGTTCTAGGACTTTTGATGCCGGAAGAAGAAGAGACTCCTAACGATATAATTGCTTTAGCCGAACTTAGAATCAGTGCGAGAAATGAAAAAAATTGGGCTGAATCGGATCGTTTAAGGGATGAAATCGTTTCTCAAGGTTGGCTTATAAAAGATTCTGCTGAGGGATATAAGCTCAGAAAAGCCTAATGATTAATCGTCGTCTAATATCGTTTGAGGGACCTGAAGGTAGTGGAAAATCTACACAAATTAAACGTCTTTCCGAAAAGCTGATTGAGATGGGGGAGCAGGTTATCTGTGTTCGTGAACCTGGGGGCACGCAACTTGGTGAATCTATTAGACAAACATTGCAGTCTACTGATTCACCACCTTTGTCGAATGCATCAGAATTATTACTCTTTATGTCGAGCCGAGCTCAATTGGTGAATGAAGTGATTCTGCCCGCATTGCAAGAGGGCAAATGGGTGCTGTGTGATCGATTCGTTGATTCAAGTGTTGCGTATCAAGGTTATGGTCGCGGGGAAGATATTCCTCTTATCGAGCGACTTAATTACTATGCAACACAAGGTCTACTTCCCTCGCTGACGATATTGCTGGAATTAAATGTTAACACCTGCTTTGAGCGACTCACGAGGCGCTACTGTGAAATAAATGGTGAGAAGGATAGAATTGAATCTGAATCTATTGATTTTCATCAGCGTATTATTGATGGTTATCGGGTCATAAGCTCTGCAGAAGATCGATTTAAATCCATCGATGGTAATCAAGATCCAGATGTGATTGCTGATGATGTTTTTCAGTGGACGATGAAGTTGAGATCATAAGATGGAATCAGAAGCTGTTCATATAGATTCATGGAAGTATGTGAAGAACAGCTTTTCAAATGGGCATATTGCACATGCGTATTTATTGAATGGGAGTCCATCAAAAGAAGGTTTTGATTTTTCGGTGCGAATGTTACAGCTACTTTCTTGTGAAGCGACTGATAAGCCTTGCAACAGGTGTAGCATCTGTAAATCGATTCGTTCTCAAAAACATATCGATGTATTATGGTTAGAGCCTAGTAGTAAAAGTCGACAAATTGTTGTCGCTGATGTGGAGGGTTTGATCAATCGAATGCATAAAACTTCTTTTAGTGGAGGTTGGAAAGCTGCGGTTATTTTACATGCAGATCGTATGCAGCCTGCGGCTGAAAATAAATTATTAAAAATTTTAGAGGAGCCTCCATCAAAGAGTATTTTAATTCTTGTATCGGAAAATTCGAGTGGACTTCTTCCCACAATCAAGAGCCGTTGTCAGCGAGTTCAATGTGGGAGCTCTGAGAAATCCTTTGATATCGACATAGGTTCTCTTTTATCTAGGTTTCCACCTAATACGAGTATGGATGCTATCTTAGTGACGAACGAGATAACAGATGTGTTATCTACGGCAGCTGAGTCTCACAGTGACAATTTATTCTTAGACCCAAATGCGGATGATGAATCGATCTCAAGAGAGGTATTAGAAGCTCGTCTGGCTGCTTATAGAAAACAAGATCAACATATGATTATAGATCAGATGTTATATTGGCTAAGAGATATTTTAGCGGTGCAAATAGGGATGGAACCGTCCTCTCTGTTTTTTAATACGTATCACGAACGTTTGAAGGAACTCGGTGCTCGATATCAGCGGGATGAGGTTCTTCTTATGATCCAACACATAGAACAATTAAGTCAGCGCATGAATACGACGTTACCGGAACGACAGGTATTAGAGGATACGTTTCGAGAGATGATTACTTAGCAATCTGTTTGAATATAGTTCACAAGTGCTTTCAGCCCAAGGACGTAGCCATAACTACGAAACCCCATGATTTGTCCAATGCAAGCACTTGCGGTTAGGCTCTTATGTCTTATTTCTTCGCGCTGATGTGTATTACTCAAATGAACTTCTACGGATGGAACCGTGGATGAGATTGCTTTCAACGCATCATAGATACCTAAACTTGTATGGGTGAATGCGGCGGGATTGATAATTATTCCGTTGTATTCAGCGGGTGAATCTCCGATCCAAGTAATAAGTTCTGCTTCTGAGTTGGACTGTTTAAAGGAGATATCGAGATCGGGAAAAGAGGAACTGAGAAGGCTCTCAATATCTTGGAGGGTTTCTTTTCCATAGATTTCCGGTTCACGCTGACCTAATAGATGTAGATTGGGACCATTGAGGACTAAAATTTTCATCTTGATGCACCTTTTTTTGAATTTACCGTTATGAGAATTGTCGAGTGGCTTGCTTTGGTCAAGCATGAAGAGGGAGGAGCTTGTGAAACTAATTACAACTTTTGACTCGGGCTTTTATAAAAAACCCTATAGTTTTTATTTCCGTGCTTGTTAAACAAAAATAGAGGTGCGGTTATGGCAAAATACCTATTCATCACAGGTGGTGTGGTTTCTTCTCTCGGAAAGGGTATTACTGCCGCTTCTGTGGGTCGATTACTAATAAATCGAGGTCTTTCGATCCGAATGTTAAAAATGGACCCTTACTTGAATGTTGATCCGGGAACGATGAGTCCTTATCAGCATGGTGAAGTGTTTGTTACGGACGATGGTGCAGAGACAGATCTGGATTTAGGCCATTATGAGCGTTATACAGGCCAGCCAACTTCGCAACGAAGTAACATAACAGCAGGAAGTATTTACTGGGATGTCCTGCATAAAGAGCGCAAAGGGGATTATCTGGGTGCAACTATTCAGATGATTCCTCACATATCGAATGAAATTAAATCACGCATTCGGGACATTGAATCTGAAGGTCCAGATGTGGTGATTGTTGAACTGGGTGGTACCGTTGGAGATATTGAAGGTTTAATTTTTCTCGAATCGATGCGGCAATTGGCTCTCGAGGTTGGTCGTGAAAATTCCATTTTTATCCATTTAACATATATTCCCTATATCTCAGCAGCTGGAGAAGTTAAAACAAAGCCAACGCAGCAAGGTGTTGCTAAGTTGCGTGAAATTGGAATTATGCCTGACGTATTGATTTGTAGAACGGAAGTGGATCTGGATGCTGAGCATTTGGAAAAATTATCTCTCTTTTGCAATGTCGATCGATCGTGCGTTATTGTTGAAAAAGATGTTGAGTACAGTATTTATGAAATACCGTTGATTTTATCGAAAGCGGGATTGGATGAAATTATTTTGAATCGATTTCAAATCGAACGACCTGCTTCTTCATTAGATGATTGGGAAGATCTCTTACGTGTTATACGAGCTCCTGAAGGCGAAGTGCGTATCGGGATGGTTGGGAAATATTCTGAGTTGCAAGATGCGTATAAATCAGTGGATGAGGCACTTATGCATGGAGGGTATGCTTTTGGTAAAAAGGTGATTATTGAGAAGATCGCTGCGGAAGATATCGAGCGTGATCCAGCCATTCTTAAGAAGGTTGATGGAATCTTAATTCCCGGTGGATTTGGTTCTCGTGGGATGGAAGGAAAAATTATGGCGGCCCAATATGCACGTGAGGAGAAGATTCCGTTTTTAGGTATCTGCCTTGGTTTGCAATGTGCTGTTATTGATTTCAGTCGAAATATTTGTGGTTTAGATGGAGCAGATTCAACTGAGTTTGATGGCGAACGAGAAAAAAAGACAAAACATCCAGTTGTTTGTTTAATGGAAGAGCAGGCCGATGTTTCTGAGATGGGCGGAACGATGCGTTTAGGGGCATATGATTGCACGCTTCAGGAAGGTTCTAAAGTTCATGTGGCATATGGTCAAGATAAGATATCGGAGCGTCATCGACATCGATATGAAGTGAATAATTCATATCGGGAACTACTTGAAAAGCATGGGATGCTTCTTTCGGGTTTAAATCCTGAAATTGGCGTTGTTGAAATGATTGAATTGGTCGATCATCCTTGGTTCGTAGGAACACAAGCGCATCCAGAACTTAAATCTCAACCGATTAAGCCGCATCCGTTGTTTAAAGGATTTATTGCGGCATGCGCTAAATGAGATACGAGCTGGTAGTTTATTGTTTAGCTTTTTTCGGAACGAGAATGGCGGTCACAAACCGCCCTTGTTGTCTGGGAGCTTGGTCTACGGTTGTAATGTCTAAGGTTTCTTGAAGCACTCGATTAATGACTTCAAATCCAAGTTGAGTATGAGCGTTTTCGCGTCCTCTAAACATGAGAGAAACTTTCACTCGATCTCCGTTGCTGATAAATTTTCTGAGGTTGCGCACTTTTGTTTCGTAGTCGTGTTCATCCACGTTTACACGAAATTTAACCTCTTTTAGTTTGGTTTGGACCTGATTCTTTTTTTGCTCTTTGCGTTTTTTTTCCTGCTCATATTTGAATTTGCCATAATCCATTATTTTACAAAGGGGCGGTTTGGCTGTGGGAGAGATTTCTACGAGATCAAGCCCATAGTCTTTCGCACGCTGAAAGGCTATATTGGTTTTCATGATGCCAAGTTGATCGCCGTTGTAATCAATCACTCGAATTTCGGGTATACGAATGCGATGGTTAATACGGGTTTGGTTTTCGTTCTTTCTTCCACCTCTATTATCGAATCTACTAATGAGACACCTCCGGGTTTAGATCTCGTTTTTCTTTTTCTTCTTTTTGAATTTCTTCAATGAATTTATTTAAGGATTGTGTGCCTATCATTCCACGGAGTCGATGTCTAACAGCGACTTGGGAATTACTTTCTTCTTCTTTTCCTAGAATTAGCATATAGGGGACTTTTTCAAGTTGGGCATTTTTAACTTTTCCGTTCAGCTTGCCTGGTCGCGTATCTGTCTTAACACGTATGTCGGCAGCTAAAAGCTCTTTTTCTATTTGTTGGGCATAGGCATGTTGTTCCTCAGAAAGAGGCAGAATCCGTACTTGTTCTGGGGCAAGCCAGAGAGGAAATCCGCCAGCATAATGTTCGGTAAGAATTCCAAAGAAGCGTTCGAGACTTCCAAACAAGGCTCGATGAACCATATAGGGTCGGTGTGCTTCTCCATCATTGCCTATATATTTGAGATCAAATCGTTCAGGTAGGTTGAAATCAAATTGAATGGTACTGGTCTGCCATTCGCGACCAATAGCATCTTTCACTTTTAGATCAATTTTTGGTCCGTAGAATGCTCCGCCACCTTCATCAATATCGTAGGGGAGACCTTCTTCTTTAATGGCGACTTCTAATGATCGGGTTGCTTGGTCCCAGCGCTCTTCATCACCGACTGCTTTTTCTGGGCGAGTGGATAGATAGGCTTTTACTTCGGTAAAACCGAATGTTTTCCAAATAAAATTACAGAATCGAATAACCTCTTTTACTTCGTCCTCTATTTGTTCGGTTGTGCAGAAGATATGGGCGTCATCTTGAGTGAAGCCGCGAACCCTGAATAAGCCATGGAGAGTGCCGGCTTTTTCATATCGGTAGACAGTGCCTAGTTCAGCCCAGCGTAAGGGGAGTTCTCTGTATGAGCGAAGTCCAGATTTGTAGATTTCGATATGAAAGGGGCAGTTCATTGGTTTTGTAAAGTATTCTTGTCCGTCTACGTCCATTGCGGCATACATACCTTCACGATAAAAGTCGAGGTGACCGGATGTTTCCCACAATGAAGCTTTGCCGACATGGGGAGTATAGAGCATGTCATAGCCATTCCGGTAGTGTTCGGTTTTCCAGAATGATTCAATGATAGATCGAATACGAGCCCCTTTGGGATGCCAGTTGACAAGTCCTGGCCCAACATTCTCTGAAATAGAAAATAGATCGAGTTCTTTGGCTAATTTTCGATGGTCTCTTTTTTTCGCTTCTTCGATCTGCTTGAGGTGCATGCGCAATTCTTTGGGATTGCTAAAGGCGGTTCCGTATAGCCGTTGCAACATGGGATTGGTTTCCTTGCCTCTGTAATAAGAGCCTGCCACGTTGACTAATTGAAAGGCTTTTACTTTCCCCGTGCTTTCTACGTGTGGGCCTCGACAGAGATCAGTAAATTCTCCACATGTGAAGAAGGTGATGGGGTCTCCTTCAGGAATATCTGCAAGACGTTCGAGTTTATAGGTTTGCCCTTTTAACATTTCGGTTGCTTGTTCTCGTGAGACTTCTTGGCAGGTAAAGGGGTGGTCTTCGGCGATGATCTCCTGCATGGCGTGTTCAATCTTGCTGAAATCTTCGGTCGAGATACGTTCATTCATCTCAAAATCGTAATAAAACCCATCTTCAGTTGGCGGCCCGATATCGAGTTGTACATCGGTATAGATCCGACAAACAGCTGCTGCCATGATGTGTGCTGAACTATGGCGCAGTCGATCTAGTTCTGTCATTTCAATTTGTTTCATCGTGATGAAAGTTTCCTTTGTTTGCGGTAAAGAGCGTAGAATATAGGGAGAGAGGTCAAGGGTGTCAATGCAGGCAATGGGTAGCTTTTATTTAAATTTATGAAGTAGTGATACAATAAAGGAGCGATTGTAGAAGCCTTTATCGTCATAATTAACCTCGGTGTCTTCTTCAATTTTGTATTCAAATTTAATAAAGAGCTCTTTGATTAATCTATTTTCGATCCCTCCCGAGAAGTTAAATTGATAATTATCAAAATCTCCTTGATGACTATATGTTTGAACAAGTGCGAGATTTTCTATTATTTGCCAACGCATTTTTTCGTTGAAGACGGCTTTTGGAAGTTCCACATTTTGATCGATACTTTCGTTATTACTGATAATGGATCGGTTGTATTTATGGTATGCGATGCCGACGGATGTTGAGAGTGAAATCTCTTTTGTTTTCTTCCAATCAATCCCGACTTCTGCGGTTTGTAAATATTCATGCTCAATGGCTCGTCTAAAATCGGTTTGATACATGCTTTTGAATGAAGTGTAGTATTTCTTTCGGGGTATATTTCTTTTGTAGATTTGCGTGAGGGTATACTGATCATCAATTTTACGGTCTTTATAATAATATCGATGTTTGGCGTCCCAACTAAATTCGTGATTTGAATGTACATAATTTAATTTGAGATGAATGCGCGTATCTTTCAGTTTTTGTTTTCGTTCGGCTATGGTGTCATTGCGCTGTTGAATCGTATTTAAGTCGCGTGAAGTTTGAGATGCGCTAATTTGTCCAGACCACTTTGATGTCTTTTTTGGCGTAGGTTTTTTGAGTGGTAATTTTTTGACAGGGGGTGTTGGCGTGGGTTGTAACTCATTTTTATTAATCAGAATGATGCCGAATCGATCCGAGGTTATACGGAGTAGATCGTTTGTTTGCTCCACAGAGGTTGCGTTGATGCGATCACCGTTTTTGAAAAGAACGGTTTCTGCACTTGAGATGGAGGTGATCCAAATAATGAAATAAAGTGCGTATCCACAAACTTTCATTTATCTAGCAGGTGGGGCGTGAATGCAAACCTTGTGAACGGCATGAGCAGCTTCCATCCAGATTTCAGCAAAGGTGGGATGCCCGTGAACGGTATTACCAAGTTCTTCTGCGGTAATTTCTTCGCGAATAGCGATCACCATTTCGCTGATAAGGTCTGTAGCGTGCGGTCCAGCACATTGTGCGCCGATAATCACATCGGTCTCTTTATCGGCTATAATCTTAACAAAGCCATCAGTTTCGTTGGAAGCAAGTGCTTTACCGAGTCCTCTAAAGAAATGTTTTCCCACGTTATAAGAGAGGCCAGCTTCTTTTGCTTCTTGTTCTGTGAATCCGACTAAGCCGACTTCTGGGGTGGTAAAAATAACGCCAGGAATGACTACTTCTTCAATTTTCTCTTCATCGCTCAAGGCGTGTTCAACCGCATACATAGCTTGAGAGGTCGCGGCATGGGCCAATTGAATGCGGCCGGAAACATCTCCGATGCAATAGATGTGGTCTACGTTTGTTCGACTGAGTTCATCCGCTTGGATGTACCCACGTTCGTCAACTTCAATGCCTGCGGCTTCCGCATTTAATCCATCTGTTACAGGGCTTCGTCCCACCGAAACTAGGAGCATGTCAGCGCTTAGTTTTTGATCGCCGGCGGTTGCTGTGACTTCTTTTTTCGTTGCCTTGATGTTTTCTAATGCGTCTCCAGTGAGGAATGTAACCCCTAACTCTTTTTCCATGTGTTTTTTGACAACGAGGCGAACATCTTTATCGAGAAGCATTAGAACATCATCTAGCAGTTCCACAACAGTTACCTTTACACCGAGCCCCGCGGCCATGCAGGCAAGTTCGCATCCGATATATCCACCACCGAGTACCAATAACGAGTTGGGAAGTTTTTCCATGTCGAGGAAGGAACGACTTTCCACAACACGGTCATTTTCGGGAATAAATCCGGGGACGGTCGAGGTAGAGCCGGTAGCAATGATAATGTTTTTTCCGGTTATGGTTTCTGAGGATCCATCGGCAGATTGAATGGTAATGGTGTTGGCATCTTTAAATCCGCCGGTTCCTTCAAAGAAGGTAATTCCATGGGCCTTGAGGAGAGATCCGATGCCTCCTTTGAGTGTTTCAACGACTTTATCTTTTCTTTTCTTCATCGCCGAGTAATCAATTTCGGGTTGATTAACGTTGATTCCAAAACTCTCTGCATGAAGTATTTTTTGATAGGTTTCCGCACCTGCTATTAATGTTTTAGTAGGGATGCATCCGCAGTTTAAGCAGGTTCCTCCAAGCCATTCGCGCTCGATGATGGCTGTTTTAGCACCCATCTTAGCTGCTTTAATGGCGGCGGGATATCCGCCAGGACCTGCTCCTATAACTATCACATCAAAATCCATGATCTCTCCATTTGTTATCTGAAATGCCAAACTATGTTTTTTTGATGAGGTTGAGTCAAACGAAAGTGACACTAATTGATCTGAGTATGAATCTTAATCTATCGAATTGGTTTGAAGTATTTTGAAATGAAGCGGTATATTTCGTTTTTTAAAGAAGGATTTAATACATGGAAAATGTCGTAATAATTGGAGCCGGAGCGGCAGGGTTAACTGCTGCCATTTATACAGCACGTGCAAATTTATCGCCTATTGTGATAGAGGGCATGCAACCGGGTGGTCAGTTGACGACCACGAGTGATGTGGAGAATTATCCAGGATTTCCGAATGGAGTAGATGGAACGATGCTGATGGCTGATATGCGGGCTCAAGCAGAACGTTTTGGTACGCGGTATATTTTTGGTGAAGTGGTTGAAATGCAGGCATGCGATTCAATGTATTCGCTGCAGTTAACGGATGGAGAGACGATTGAAACCAAAACGGTGATTATCGCAACGGGTGCGACGGCAAAGTATTTAGGTCTTCCTTCAGAAGAGGCTTTTCTGGGACGAGGGGTTTCGGCGTGTGCGACCTGTGATGGAGCTTTTTATCGAGATCTCCCTGTAGTGGTTGTGGGAGGTGGCGATACGGCATGTGAGGAAGCCATTTTTCTCACGCGATTTGCATCTAAAGTAACAATGGTTCATCGTCGAGATGCGTTTAGAGCATCGAAGATTATGGCACAACGCGCAATCGAACATGAGAAAATTGATATTGCGTGGAATACGGTTGTGGAAGAGGTGTTGGGTGATGAGAGCGGAGTTATTGGCGTTCGGTTACGGAATAGAGAAAACGATGAAGTGAGTGAAGTGGAGTGTAAGGGCTATTTTTCTGCAATTGGTCATAAGCCTAATACAGAGGTATTTGCTGGCATGCTTGAAACAGATGAAGTGGGCTATTTGGTTGCAGACGGTGTAAAAACATCTTTAGCGGGGGTCTATGCGGCTGGGGATGTGGCAGATCGGATTTATCGCCAAGCGGTAACGGCGGCAGGCACGGGTTGTGCTGCTGCATTAGAAGCTGAACGGTATCTTGAAAATCAGGAGCACAGCGCATAAAGCATGCTCTTTTTAAGAGAAGTGGGTTTAAGTTAGATTGTAAGTAGAAGGTGATGAGTGGGCTTTCTATGATCCCTGAGGAAGAAAAGTATGATGGCTGATAATCGGGTTTTGATCTACGACACTACGTTAAGAGACGGTGCTCAGGCTGAGGGTGTTACGTTTTCTCCTGTGTCAAAAATTCATGTGGCTCAGATGCTTGATTCATTTGGTGTGGATTATATTGAAGGGGGGTTTGCAGCCTCAAATCCAAAAGATATGGCCTTTTTTCGTGATATAAAAAAAGTTAATTTAAAGCATGCGAAAATAGCAGCATTCGGGAGCACTCGTCGTGCGGGCATTGCGGTTGAAGAAGACCGAGGTGCACAGGCACTTTTGGAGGCAGATACGGAGGTTTGTACTATTTTTGGTAAGAGTTGGTTGCTGCATGTTGAGGATGTTTTGAAGACCACGGCTGAAGAAAATTTGGCTATGATTGAAGATACTTGTCGATTTCTAAAATCTCATGGAAAAGAAGTAATCTATGATGCTGAACATTTTTTTGATGGATATAAGGATGCACCCGAATATGCGCTGAAGACATTGGCCGCAGCTAAAACCGGCGGTGCCGATGTTTTGGTGCTGTGTGATACGAACGGTGGATGTCTTTCACATGAAGTTTATGAGATCACATCCGTGGTTAAGAAGACGTTTGAGATGGCGGTGGGTGCACACACACACAACGATTCGGAAACAGGTGTGGCGAATGCGATGGAAGCCGTGCGCGCTGGAGCGGTTCATGTACAGGGCACGATTAATGGTTTTGGTGAGCGATGTGGAAATTGTAATTTAGTATCTGTAGTCGCAAACCTAATTAGAAAAACAGATAAAACCTGTTTGGTGGATCCAGAGCAGTTAAAGAATCTTAAGGCGGTATCTCAATTTGTGAATGAACAGGCCAATTTGCGAGACAACCAACGGGCGGCATATGTAGGTGACAGTGCATTTGCTCACAAAGCGGGGATGCATGTGGATGGAGTTCGAAAAGTAGCGGTTTCGTTTGAGCATGTACCTCCGGATTCGGTAGGCAATAGTCGGCGTATTTTGATTTCTGAGCTCTCGGGTGCGAGTAATGTGATGGAGAAGCTGCTAGAAATGGGTCTCCAAAATATCGATCGTAAATCGCCTGAAATTCGGGAAATACTCTCGAAGATGGAGCAGATGGAGCAAGAGGGTTATGTCTATGAGTCGGCAGATGCTTCTTTTAAAATGTTGATTAAGAAAGTTCTGAAGGAGCATAAAAACTTTTTCGACTTGGAAGGCTTCCGAGTGATCGTTGAAAAGCGGAGTAAAGATGAGCCTTGTGTTTCTGAGGCGTCTATAAAGTTGAAAGTGGATGGAGAAACAGCGTTTACCGTGGGTGAAGGGGATGGTCCCGTTGATGCTCTTAATATGGCATTACGACGTGCACTCTCTACGTTCTTCCCCTCGATTGAAGGGGTTCAGTTGGCTGATTACCGGGTTAATATTCTGGATCCGGATGAGGCGACCGGAGCACGTACACGGGTTCAAATTGAGTCGACGGATGGATCTTCGAATTGGGGCACGGTAGGCGTATCTGAAAATATCATTGAAGCATCCTGGGAAGCGCTTGTGGATGGCATTGAGTATAAATTATTTTTGGAAGAAGAACAGGACTAGGTTGGCGACGTATCGCTAGCTAGCTAAACTGGATAGTTTTATGGCAACTTTATCGAAGACGTATGATCCCAAACAGAGCGAAGAAAAATGGTATCAGACCTGGATTGAAGAGGGTTGTTTTCATGCGGATTCTGCTGATGAGGGAGATGCTTTTTGTATCATGATTCCCCCTCCGAATGTAACGGGAATTCTCCATATGGGGCATGCACTGAATAATACGATTCAAGATGTTTTGATTCGTGTGGCACGGATGGAAGGTAAGAATGCGATTTGGATCCCAGGCACAGACCATGCAGGCATTGCAACGCAAGCAAAGGTCGAAAGAATATTAAGAGAAGAGACCGGCCATACAAAGCATGATTTAGGTAGAGAAAAATTTGTTGAGAAGATTTGGGATTTTCGAAATGAATCGGGCGGTATAATTCTAAATCAATTAAAAAAATTAGGGGCTTCTTGCGATTGGGATCGTACCCGATTTACCTTAGACGAAGGGTATTCGCATGCCGTACTTCAGGCGTTTGTTACGCTGTATGATCGAGGTTTCATTTATCGTGGTAAAAGAATGGTAAATTGGTGTCCGGGCACCCAAACGGCTATTTCTGACGAAGAAGTTACGATGAAGCCTCAGCAGGGGTTTTTATATAAACTACGCTATGAATTGGTTGAAAAGTCGGGAGAAAAAACGCATTTAGAAATTTCTACAACTCGGCCAGAAACAATCATGGGCGATTCTGCTGTAGCAGTTCATCCTGAAGATACGCGATATAATCATCTGATTGGAAAGAAAATATGGCGACCTTATCCAAAAGGTAAGATTCCGATTATTGGAGATACTTATGTGGATCGGGAGTTTGGAACGGGATGTTTAAAAGTGACTCCTGCACACGATAAGAATGATTTTGAGATCGGTCAAAGACATGATCTTGAGATGATTGAGGTGATTGATCAGTCTGGAATTCTTAAAAAAGAGGCGGGTGAACTATTTCAGGGATTAGACCGATTCGAAGCCCGTCAAAAAGTCGTTGAGCAATTAGACAAAGATGGTTTACTCATTGAAAAAGAAGTGTATGAAAATGTCGTCGGTTTTTCGGAAAGAGGAGATGTTCCGATAGAACCGAGATTATCTGAACAATGGTTTCTTAAGTATCCTAAAGTTGAAGAAGCGAAAAGAGCCGTAGAAAAAGGGATTATTAAATTTCATCCAGATCGCTGGAAAAAAACGTATTTGCACTGGCTGAACGGTATTCAAGATTGGTGTATAAGTCGTCAATTATGGTGGGGACATCGAATTCCGGTATGGTATAAAAAAGGAGTTGCCAAAGATGATTTGGACTACGCGAATAGAGAACATGTGTATGTATCTATTCATCCTCCTTGTGATATCGAGAATTGGGAACAAGATTCTGATGTCTTAGACACTTGGGCATCATCTTATTTGTGGCCTATGGCTAATTTGGGTTGGCCTAATCCAACTGAAAAAGAGTTAAAAGATCTGCAAAATTGGTATCCGACCTCCACGCTTGTGACTGGGTTTGACATTATTTTCTTTTGGGTTGCAAGAATGATAATGGCTGGGCTTGAATTATATGGTGATAATAAAAAAGAGTTAACGGATGAGGATATTAGAGAACGAATTCCTTTTAAGGATATCTACATCCATGGAACTGTGCGAGATGATCAAGGGCGCAAAATGTCTAAGAGTCTCGGTAATTCTATAGATCCTTTAGATATTATCGAAAAATATAGTTCGGATGCTTTACGATTTTCGTTGTTGATGATCACGGCAACGGGTCAGGATGTTTACATCAATGATGAGAAGTTTGAAATTGGGCGTAATTTCATGACGAAACTATGGAATGCGGCGCGATTTATGGAAATGCATTCCGAGGGAATAGATGTTCAGTCGCTTTCCTGCGATGGCGTGGAATTGGCGCCGGATGATCAGTTTATTATCTCGAAACTGAATGAGACCATTGCTGCGGTAGAAGATCATTTACAACGTTATCGTTTTAATGATGCGACACTAGCGCTTTACGATTTCTTTTGGCACAGCTACTGCGACCGTTATGTTGAATATTCGAAGCCTTTACTTTATCGAGGAAGCGAAGAGGAGAAGTGCCGAACGTTGTCTGTGATGCATCGCGTGTTCAATGCAGCGTTGCGCTTGTTGCATCCCTTTATGCCCTTTTTGACGGAAGAGCTATGGACGGGTATGAATTACAATCATACTGAAAAACGGATTCTTAAAGCGGCTTGGCCTAAACCGATGTTGGTGGATCAAATTGATTCGAACATAGTCCAATACGTTGAAGGAAAACATGATTTAATTAGGGTTGGACGTATTCTTCGCTCTTATTATGGATTGGCGATAAAGCAGACGGCTTGTTTCGCTATCCGTGCGAATGATCAAGAGACGGTGCAGTATATTGATTCGGACACTGCTTCCATTATGGCTGCGCTTAAAGCGGAAGCGTTGGATGTGCATGATGAATATGAACCGACGGGTGCCATGCCGAGCGGTATATCAAAATTAGGAACGGTTTACATGTCGATTGAAGGTTTGATTGACGTGGAAACGGAGCTAAAGAAAATTCAAGGTGAACTTGAACTGATTGAGGGACATCTTAAAGGGGTTCAGGCAAAGCTAGCAAATTCTAATTTTGTTGATCGGGCACCGAAAGAAGTGGTGGCGGTACAAGAGGCTAAAGAGATCGAGCTGAAAGAGAAGAGAGAGAAACTTGAACAAAATATAGCTATGTTCAAAAAAGTATAATCTAGCGACGGTCTGGGAGGGGTGCTCCTTTTTTAGAGAAGTGATTTAAGATCAACGGTTGTGTCAGCGATGGATTCTATGGGTAGAGCTACCTCTGATTGAATCAGTTTTTTCCCAATATTAAATTCTTGAGGGCTGTTAATGGCATCCATGGCTTCGAGTTTGCCTTGTTTGAAATGCCAGACGCTGAAAGCGGTTGCATGGGGTGAATTGGATCGAATAATTTGGGTATCCGCTTGTTCGCGAATCCCTGCTATTTGGAGTTTGGTATTGTACTGATCCGACCAGAACCATGGGAGTGCTTGTTGAAGAGTCGTTTCACCGCATAAGTGGGCGGCAAGCATTTTGGCTTGGTCTAATGCATTTTGGATTGATTCTAGGCGAAGGTCAGTTTGGTAGCGTTTGTTGAATTGATTGCAACAGTCGCCAATCGCATAAATATCGGGATGCGATGTTTGATTGTGTTCATCGACTTGTATTCCGTTATTGATTTGAAGTCCGGCTTGCTCGGCAAGTTCGATATTGGGAATTGAACCAGCGCCCACTATGAGTTCATGTCCGTTGTAGGCCTGATCGGTCGTTGAATGTAGGATTATCTGGTCTGACGTTTTAGAGATGTAATCAATGGTTGCATTGCAATGGATTCGCACACCGTTATCGAGATGTGTTTTTTTAAGAAAATCAGCCACAACCGGAACAGCAACTCGATTTAGAATACGGGGTTCTCTTTCAATTAATGAAACTTCGATTCCTCGTTGACGAAGGGATGCAGCTACTTCTAGACCTATGAAGCCTCCTCCGAGAATGAGCATGTGTTTGGATGGATTTATTATGTTATGAAGCCGATTGGCATCATCAGCTGTTCTGAGTTGATAAGATTTCACGTTTGGTAGACCCGGGATGGCAGGTGTAATTGGATTCGATCCTGTTGCGAGTATGAGTCTGTCGTAACGGATGGTTTGTTTGTTGTATTGCACGGTATGATTTTGCGGATCAATCGATGTTACTCGACTATTTTGTATGAGTTGGATTTGGTTTTCTTGATAGAATTTTTCGGGGCGAAGTGGCGTAGGTTCGGTAAACTGAACGTTTTGGAGTGCTTTTTTTGAGAGGGGTGGGCGTTGATAAGGAAGGTGATTTTCATCACCTATCAGAGTGATGGGGCCTTTCCAGTTTTTGGTTCGTAAGGACGCGGCTAAGGTAACGCCACTATGGCCAGCTCCAATAATGAGAGTGTGATGTTTCATCGTTCATCTCCGTGGGTGAGGATTTCAATAGATTGATCTGGATAAGCAAAGTTTGTTCTATGCAGATACGTGAAAGACCGATGAGAGGGAATGAGGGCGATTAATTGATTTTTCATATGATTTGGTCAGCGTACTTTTTTAAGATGAAAAAGTCTATATTGAGATCTGTAGGATCAATTTGAAGTTGCTGAATCCATCCTTCATGTAAATTGAGCTTCCACGAGAAATGGGTTGTGTTAAGTTTGCAGTCGTCTTTATGTACAAAATTCGGAGCTAAAAATGGAGCAAATTGAAGAAGTTGTACCGGTACGTCCTCTGCGATTGCCGGATTGGTTACGCAGACCTATTCAAACTGATAAGTCATACAGCGAAACCCATAATGCTTTAAAGAAAAATGGATTACATACAGTTTGTGAGGATGCAAAGTGTCCAAACAGACATGAGTGTTGGAACCATGGCACTGCTACGGTAATGATATTAGGGAATATCTGTACTCGTGATTGTCGGTTTTGTTCGATTGCTACTGGAAAGCCTAACGGGTTAGATCTGGAGGAACCGCAGCGGGTGGCAGAAGCCGTGAAAAGAATGAAATTAAAGCATGTGGTGATAACGAGTGTAACTCGTGATGATCTTGCTGATGGAGGTGCTCAGATTTGGGCTGAGACCATAGTAGCAGTAAAAGAGCGTGTGTCTGGGGTAACCGTAGAGGTGCTTACACCAGATTTTTGGGGGAGAAAGCAAAATCTCGTGAAAGTGCTCGATGCAAAACCTATCGTGTTTAATCATAACATTGAAACGGTTAAGCGGCTTCAACGTGCCATCCGTTCTGGTGCTACGTATGATCGATCAATGAGTGTTCTTCGGTGGGCTTCTGAACACAGCGATATAAAGGTGAAATCGGGTATTATGTTAGGCTTGGGTGAAACTGAAGAGGAGGTCCGCGAAACGATACAGGACCTTTATACAAATGGAGTACGGTTGCTCACAATTGGTCAATATATGTCACCTACAAGAGATCACGCTCGAACTCATCGATATGCGGAGCCAAGAGAATTTGTAGAGCTTGAAGACTATGCATATAAACTTGGTTTTGATGCTGTTGCATCAGGACCTTTAGTTCGTTCTTCGTATCGAGCGGATCTGATGGTCCGTACCTAACGTTAAATGGGTTGAGGCATGAAGATTAAACAATATGGTGTTTTAATCTGTGCACACAATGAAGCAGGCACGATTGGTTCATTGGTTAGAAGCGTTATGGAGCTGGGTGCTTCTGAGTTGATTGTCGTTGATGATGGATCGAGTGATCATACGGCTGCATTAGCCCAGCAATCCGGGGCGACGGTATTACGTAATCGTAGAAACTTGGGAAAAGGGAGTTCACTGAAACGGGGCTTCAAGGCGATGCTTGAGCGAAAGATGGATGCGGTTGTAGTTGTTGATGGAGATGGGCAGCATAATCCACAAGAGATTCCGCTTTTTTTAGATACTTATGAGCGGACTGGGATACCAATTTTGATTGGAAATCGGATGGCTAATACACGTGGCATGCCCATTTTGAGGAGATGGACAAATCGTTTTTTTGCTTATACGTTGAATCGATTAATGAAAATTTATGTTGCTGATCCGCCGTGCGGATTCCGTTTTTATCGATCCGATATTTTGCCGTTTATTATGAGTTCAGAGCAGCGTTTTGCATTTGAGTTTGATGTTCTCTTACGTGCCGCTAGTCGTAAGATCCGGATTGATTCGGTGCAAATATCAACAATTTATGGGGATCATCAGCAGAGCCATGTGGAACCTTTTCGGGATGCTTGGTTATTAGGCGGTGTTATTAGGAATCATCTTAATCGAACTCGATTAATGTAAATGCGTTTTGGGTGTGGTTGATCTAGAGGCGTTTTCGGTCCAAAATAGAATGAGGATTCCAGTTATGATAAGACCTATTGAGATGTAGGTTTCCAGTTCGTTTTTGGGAAGTGCATACGTATATCCAATTACTTTCTCTTTCCATTCATTTCCGGTTATGACGGTCTGGATAATTTCACTTTTCCATGGCCACAAAACGGCTAATGAACCAAAAATAAAACCCGTAAGAAGAGAAACCGTTTGGTCGTGATAGTTTCGAAAGATCCAACTAAGCAGTCGGGCAAAAACAACGATGCCAAGTAGCGCTCCTAATCCAAATGGGATGAGTGTTTCTAGGTGTAGTTGACTGATCGCATTGATTACCAGCTCGTAATTACCCATAAGAAGGAGGACGAAGGAACCCGATAATCCAGGGAGAATCATGCTACACATAGCAATGGCCCCGCACAGCATGAGATAGAGGGTTGAATCATTGCTTGTAGCGGGGGTTAGGAGTGCCATGCTACTTGCTGTTATCGTTCCGGCTATAAAAAAAATCGCTACGGAGGGATTCCATTTTCGAATAGTTTTTCCGACGGCATAAACCGAAGCGAGAATAAGACCAAAAAAGAAGGACCAAACATAAAGCTTATGCTGAATAAAGAGCCAATCAAGCAGTTTGGCAAATGAGAAGAGACTGATTAAAACCCCGGTTCCAATGGTGAATAAGAAGAGGCCATCAATTTGGTTCCAGCATGAAATAAATTTCCGGTTACGAAGTAGGAATAGAGCGTCTTTGTTGCATGCGCTAATTGCGTTAATCAATCGTTCGAATATGCCGGTGAGTAGGGCCATGGTTCCACCGGATACGCCGGGTACAACATTGGCCGCTCCGATGAGGATGCCTTTTATGAGTTGGATCAATATCTGTTGCATAACTGTGGTTTACTATGAGGTTGCAAAGCAGGCAAAGGTGTAGTGATATTAAAAGAGTATGTCAATGATTGAAGGAGTGCCTAAATGACAGATCAAGAAATTCTAGATGCATTAGAAGTAATTATGGATGATGAAGTTTCGCCTGCATTAGCATCCCACGGGGGTGGCGGCGTGATTACGAAAGTGGAGGCAGGGGTTGTATATATTGAGTTAGAAGGTGGATGTAAAGGATGTCCAGGCGCTCGTATGACCATGAAAAATGGAATTGAATCACTGTTTAAAGAGCGTGTTCCTGCGGTGAAAGAAGTTGTTGACGATACCGATCATTTTTAGGTTTTCGACGGGATTATATGAGGGTATTGATAGTAGAAGATAATGCGTTTTCACGCAAATTATTGGTTAAAACATTAGAAAAAGCAGGATACCAACCTGTGGTTGCAGAAGATGGTGCACAGGCGATGGTTGTTATGCAGTTATCGGATGCGCCTTCGATGGTCTTATTGGATTGGATGATGCCGGGATTAAGCGGCATCGAAGTTTGCGAACAGATTCGCAAATTGGATAAACCGGTTCCTCCATACATTATTATGTTAACGGCAAAGGCTGATCGAGATGATGTGGCGCAGGGCTTCAGAATGGGATCTGATGACTATATTAAAAAACCATTTGATAGCGCAGAATTGATAGCTCGATTGAATGTAGGAAAGCGATTGGTCTATCAGCAGTCATTAATGCATACACTGATTGATGCATTGCCTGATCCTATTTATGTGAAAGATAGTCGAGGCCTTTATTTGGGTTGCAATGATGCATATGCGGAATTTGCTGGAGTTGAAAAAGATCATATTGGTCAAAAACAGGCTACCGATGTCTTGCCCAATGGAGCGGCACAGAAAAGCCATATGGATGATCTACGAGCCTTGGCAGCCGATGAACCGATGGAGATAGAGGAATGGAGCGTTGATGCTAACGGACGGAATTCCTACCATTACAGCGTGCGGATTCCTCTCATTGAATCATCATCCGGCTTGCGTGGATTGTTGGTTTTGCAACGCAACTTGAGCCAAGAAAGCATGAGCGAGAAGCTATTGCGTTATGAGCACAAGATGGCGGTTTTGGGTGGTATGTTATGTCGTGTCTCGCATGAAATGAAAAATATCCTTGGAGCTATGATGGGTTTTTCTTCATTAGGCTTAGAGGAGCTCGGACCCACCAATGAGGCCAGCGAATATTTGCAGGATATTTATAATGGCGGGGAGAGTGGTAAGAAATTATTAGATCAGCTTTTACAATTTTCTCATCAAGAATCGCATGAA
>CEOK01077520.1_pt1 | contig 22200 bp, 23 predicted proteins | sample 427001 | NCBI WGS metagenome assembly CEOK01 (sample SAMEA2591108, study PRJEB7988) | marine metagenome | isolation source: saline water (ENVO:00002010), including | reverse complement strand
CGGCTTTTCCGGGTCGAACGGAACACCGTTCTTGTTGCAGGTGATCCCGGCGCGTTCAAGGGCCAGCTCGGAAATGTTGCCCGTCAGACCCTTTGGACGCAGGTCAACCAGCACGATGTGGTTGTCGGTACCGCCGGAGACGATATCAAAACCGGCATCCTGCAAGGTTCCGGCCAACGCACGGGCGTTATCAACAACCTGATTGATGTAGGTTTTGAACTCAGGCTTCAGCGCCTCACCAAAACCAGCCGCCTTGCCGGCGATGGCGTGCATCAGCGGGCCACCCTGAAGACCGGGGAACATGGCCGAATTGATTTTCTTGCCGAGCGCTTCATCATTGGAAAGGATGATCCCGCCACGGCTGCAACGCAGGGTTTTGTGGGTTGTGGATGTCACAACATGGGCATGCTCGACCGGGTTCGGATGCGCACCGGCGGCAACCAGGCCTGAGATATGGGCCATATCGACCATCAGGTAGGCACCACAGCTATCGGCGATTTCACGGAACCTGGCGAAATCGATAACCCGCGGGTAGGCCGAACCACCAGCGATGATCAGCTTTGGCTTGTGTTCATCAGCCAGTTGCTGAACTTCATCATAATCGATCAGGGCATCTTCACGGCGCACACCATACTGGATGGCGTTGAACCATTTACCGGACATGTTGGGGGCAGCACCATGGGTCAGGTGACCACCAGCCGCCAGCGACATGCCGAGAATGGTATCACCGGGCTGGAGCAGGGACAGGAACACGCCCTGATTGGCCTGGGCGCCGGAATGCGGCTGAACATTGGCCCAGCTGCAGTTGAACAGTTGCTTGGCGCGTTCGATCGCCAGCTCTTCGGCGAGGTCAACATACTCACAACCACCGTAATAGCGGCGGCCGGGATAGCCCTCAGCGTATTTGTTGGTCAGCACGGAACCCTGAGCCTCAAGCACTGCGCGGGACACGATGTTTTCCGAGGCAATCAGCTCAATGCCGTCACGCTGCCTTGTCAGTTCGTGATCAATGGCCGTGTACAGTGCCGGATCGCTATCCTCGAGGTGAGAATTAAAAAAAGTTTTCATCTCATTCATTTTTTTTACCTTTCAAAAAACAGCCTTTTGACTGATTTATCGTGATCACAGGATTATCCTGATTACGGCGTTGCCAGTTTTTCAACCCTTGCGGCGTGCCGCCCTCCTTCAAATTCAGTATCAATAAACGCCTTCAGCGCATTGATTGCCGGCGCAATGCCGGTCAGCCTTTCCCCAAAGGCTATTACATTCGCGTCATTATGCTGCCGGGCCAGTTGCGCCCCGGTAACATCGTGACAAACAGCCGCCCTGATCCAGCTATAGCGGTTGGCCATCATAGCAATACCAATACCGCTTCCGCAAACAAGAACGCCCAGGGCATCATCAACGGGTTTCATCGCGTCTGCAAGCTGGCGCGCGTAATCGGGGTAGTCCACGCGCTCGGCATTTTGAGGGCCAAGGTCGTGGACGCTATGCCCCCAGTCCCGCAATTCTTCGGCCAGAGCCATTTTCATGGCAAAACCTGCGTGATCCGAAGCAAGATAGATTTCGCGAACCGTCATGATATCCGTCTATATATTCACTCAAGCCTATTTAGCAATGATGCAGCCCCTGACGATAGCGTTTTTTTTACCCTGCGACCAATAGCCCGGAGGCCCAAACGCAATAAACAAATCATTTCAGGGGGCGTTCAGAAACTTTATTTCAAAAAAAATTCAATTATGGTTTTTTTTTGATGACAAACCCGATCTGCTCCCATAATGTTTTCGATACAAGCCGAGGTTGGGGAGGACAATTTCGGTTCACTAAATAAGGGCGGTATACGCCTGTTAGTGGAACTAGAACAAGAAATGGCGGGGTTTTCCCCGTCATTTTTTATGGGTCATTTTGGAGGAATCACTCAAGAATAAAACTGGCGATCACTTTTCCTTGGCCACCATCTCCCGGAATGAGAATACCCCGCTATCAATCATCCAGTCGACACCGAACCACAGAACCACCGCAATCACCGATGTGATCATGGCCTTGCGCAGCAGCATGGGCCGGGCCGGGGCTGACGCGGCGTGGCCCTCCCCCGGGGTTTCGACCGGCTTGACCCCGAACGGCAGGGTCATGAAAAACACCCACCACCACAGCAGAATATAAACAACGACACCCGATACCCAATCCATCAGACCTGCTCCAGTTCAATGAGTGTTCCGGCCCAGTCCTTGGGATGCAGGAACAGCACCGGTTTACCATGCGCACCTGTTCTGGGTTCACCATCACCCAGCACCCTTGCCCCCTCGGCGAGGAGATGATCGCGGGAGGCGATGATATCCTCCACCTCAAAGCAGAGATGATGCATACCGCCATCAGGGTTGCGGTCAAGGAAACGGGCTATCGGGCTATCCTCACCCAGCGGTTCCAGCAATTCGATCTTGCTGTTGCCGGTATCGATGAAAACCACGGTCACGCCATGTTCAGGCAGGGCCTGCGGGGCCGAAACACTCGCCCCCAGCCTGCCGCGCCATTCATCGGCCGCTGCTGCCAGATCAGGGACAACCAGCGCAACATGATTGAGTTTTCCCAGCATCACCCTAATCCCCCCTCAACCGTTCAGGAAGCCGCCAGCGCATCAACACGAACGATATGCACCTGAACAATCGGCCTGCGCCCGAACATGGATTTGGCGAGGCCTCGCAGGCATTGCCCGACAACCTCGGTGACGCGATCATCGTTGAAAACATCATCATTCATGGCATCAACAGCATCCTCAATGCGGAGCGATGCTTCGGCCATGTAATCATCAGCGCGATGCCCCTCGGCCAACCCTGATTCCTGAACAATCGGCGCAACACAGAGTTCACCCGACAGGCTCAACACAACCGATGCCGAAACATTGCCGTTCCACAGCATGCGGCGGCGATCACGCATGGTATCGCTGTCAATCGCAATAACCTCCCCCGCTTCCACGGTCATGAGACCGGTATCCGCGCTGCCCACGGTTTCCGCCTCATTCTTGTTGAGCCGGATGATGGCGCCGTTTTCAGGGATCAGGGCCTGGCTGACCTGACAGTCACGGGCAAGGGCGGCATGCGCCCTCAGGTGACGGATCGTGCCATGCACGGGAATCGCCAGGCGCGGCCTGATCAGCTGATACATCTCTGCCATCTCTTCACGACAGGGGTGGCCCGATACATGGATCGGGGCGTCACGATCAGTGATGACCCTGACACCGCGCCGGATCAGGTTATCCTGAACCTTGCCGATGGCTACCTCATTTCCGGGAATTTCGCGGGATGAGAACATCACCGTATCGCCCTTGTCCAGGCTGACCTTGTGATGCGTACCCGATGCAATCCGTGACAGGGCGGAACGCGGTTCACCCTGTGAGCCGGTGCAGATCAGCAGGATATTTTCCCTCGGGATCAGGTTGTAATCATCTTCGCCGACCATATCGGGCCAGTGTTTCAGGTAGCCGCAGGAACGCGCCGCATCGGTAATGCGGTGCAGGGCGCGGCCGATCAGCATCGGGCTGCGGCCGGTTTCACGGGCCGCGTGGATCAGCGAGTCGACCCGCGCCACGTTCGAGGCAAAGCACGTCACCGCCACCCTGCCCTGCTCGGCCGAAATCGCCTCAATCAGGCCACGGCGGGCATCGTCCTCACTGCCGGTGCGGCCCTCCACCATGGCGTTGGTGCTGTCACCGATCATCACGTCAACCCCGGCATCACCAAGGGATTGCAGGGTGGAGATATCGGAAACAGGGCCAATGACCGGGTTTTCATCAAACTTCCAGTCACCGGTGTGGAAAATCGTCATGCCGCCTGCCCGCAACACCAGACCCGCCGGATCAGGGATGGAATGCGTCAGGGAAACGAACTCAACCTCAAAATTGCCGATTTTGACCTGTTCGTTGAACGGCAGTGAAATCAGCTTTACCTTCGCGTCAGGCAGGTGTTCCTTGATCTTGCCCCTGACCAGCGCCAGCGTGAACGGCGTGCCGTAAATCGGGCATTGCAGTTTTTCCCAGAGATAGGGGATAGCCCCCAGGTGATCCTCATGACCGTGGGTGACGACCAGCCCGTCCAGCTTGTCGCGCTGCTTTTCAATAAAGCGCAGATCGGGCAGGACAACATCAACCCCGGGCATGGTTTCATCGGGAAAGCTGATCCCCAGATCAACCATGATCCAGCGACCGTTATGGTGAAACAGATTGGCGTTCATGCCAATTTCACCCGAACCGCCAAGCGGAACGAAGAGAACATCGCTGTCATTCCAGTATTGATTATTCATTATTATTGTTACTCCAGTACTGATGGATGAGAACCATGCCCCTTAAGGTAAGGTCCGGGGCGTGATGATCAACGCCCCTAATCGCAGAGGTGAATAAAGCCGACAGCCCGCCCGTGGCAATAACCGTCATCGGCGTGCCTGTGGCGGCACCAAGTTTGTCGATCATCCCCTCAACAAGGCTGATATAACCATAGAAAAGCCCTGCATTCATGGCATCGACTGTATTCTGCCCGATCACGGGCATTTCGGTATTCCATGAGGCCGGGTCAATCAGCGGCAGACGGGCCGCCGCCTCATAAAGGGCATCTACAGACAGGTTCACCCCCGGCGCAATGGTGCCGCCGATATAGGCCCCGTCGGCATCAATCAGATCAAAGGTGGTGGCGGTGCCAAAATCAATCACCATGGCCGGCAAGGGGTATTCAGCGGCACCGGCAGAATTGGCGATACGGTCGGCCCCGGCCTGTTCCGGGCGATCAATCCGCACCGCTACACCATGGGCAGGGTCCTTGCCGTCAATGATCAACGGCTCAAACCCGTAATGCTTGCTGATCAGGCGTTTGAACGCAGGCAGGCACGCCGGTACCACCGAGCCTATAACAGCGCCCGTGATCGCATCACCGGGGATCGATGCCCGTTTCATGTGATGGTCAAGCCAGACAGCGTGATCATCAGCGGTCTGCTTGCTGTCGGTCGCCATGCGCCACATTGCCAGCTTTTCAAGGCCGTCAAAGACACTGATCACGGTATTCGTGTTGCCGCAGTCAATCACCAGCAGCATGGTCAGCTCCTTCAGGGTTTTGTTTTCCCCCTTGGGTTTCGGTTCCTTCAGGGCGGGCACGCAGAACATCGCCTGCCTGAATTGCGGTGATCCCGCCATCCTGCCCGCGCAACAACAGTGACCCGTCACTGCCGATCGTCTCAAAAACACCGGTCATCACTTTGCCCTGGCCCAGATCAAGACTGATTTCATCACCAATATGGGCGGCAGCGTCAATCCAGTGCTGGCGCAGGTGATCAAAACCACCGGAATGCCAATCGTTGTAGCGGGCAAGCAATGAAATCTCAAGGGCTTCAAGCAACTGATCCGGCGATATAGCAGGATCAGCCGCATCCTGATTGAGCGATCCGGCCATCCAGCCGGTGACATCTTCGGGGGCATCCATGCAGTTCACCCCGCACCCCAGAATGACCGCTCCATCAACGATTTCGAGCAGCAACCCTGCGCATTTCCGGTCATCCAGCAGGATATCATTGGGCCATTTCAGGCTGGCCCGCCCCCTGTCCCTGAAGCGTGTCATCGCATCATGGAGCGCAATGGCCGCCATCAGCGACAGGCTGCCCCATTCAGCCATGGGGCGATCCGGCCTCAAAATAACAGAAAGGTAGAGATTGCCCCGGGGTGAGGACCAGTCCCGGCCATGGCGGCCCCTGCCCCTGGTCTGGATATCACCGCGAAAGGCTGTCCCCTCAGGCGCATTATTGCGGGCAGCCTCAGCCGCCAGATCAGAGGTGCTGGTGACAACCTCATGATGCGTGATGTTCAGCCTTTTCAGATGATCAACCAAGGACAAAAACGATATACGGCATGGTGGCGGCGATGGAATCCCGCAATGGACCCAGCAGGAAGATGAACAGCGCGACAATCAATGCGCTGATCCCGATTACCAGATTGTTGACGCTGTCCGAGGGAACATCCAGCGGGTTTTCCAGCTCATCAATATACATCATCTTGACGATACGGAGATAATAGAACGCCCCCATGACCGAGGCCAGAACCCCGATCACCGCCAGCACAACCAGCCCTGCTTCAACCGCGGCGAGGAAGGCAAACCATTTACCGAAGAACCCGCCAAGCGGCGGAATACCCGCCATGGAGAACATGAAGATCATCATGCAGGCAGCGTGCATCGGGTGGCTGCGGGAAAAACCCTTGAGGTCGGCAATCCGGTGGACCGGAACGCCCTCGCGTGACAGGCTGAGGATAACGCCGAAAACGCCAATGGCCGAGACAACGTAAATCGCCAGATAGACCATCACCGCGCTGATCCCTGACGGGATTGCGGAGGATATCCCCACCAGCACATACCCCATATGGGCAATGGATGAATACGCCATCAGGCGTTTCAGTTCGGTTTGCATAATCGCCCCCAGCGCACCGATCACCATGGAAAGAACCGCCAGCATGATCGTGACCTGCTGCCAGCTTTCCGGCACCGGGCCAAGCATGCCATAGGTCATCCGCAGGAACAGCGTCATGGCGGCGATTTTGGGGGCAATGGCAAAAAACGCGGTGACAATGGTGGGGGAGCCTTCGTACACATCAGGGGTCCACATATGGAACGGCGCGGCTGATATCTTGAAGGCGATACCGGCGATCATGAAGACGATGCCGATCACCGCACCCGGCGATGCCCCGCCGGAAAGCGATCCCGCGATATCAGCGTAATTGGTGCCGCCGGTGAACCCGTAGACAAGCGAAAGGCCGTAAAGCAGCAGGCCCGATGACAACGCGCCAAGCAGGAAGTATTTCAGCCCGGCTTCGGAAGAACGCAGCGAATCCCGCTGCATGGCGGCAATGACGTAGAGCGGCAAGGACTGCAATTCCAGCCCCATGTAAAGCACCATCAGGTCATTGGCGGAAATCATCACCATCATGCCCAGCACGGAAAACAGGATCAGCAGGGCAAATTCGGGTTTATTGATGTTATCAGCCTTGAGGTGCGGGCGTGAGATCAGAAGCACCACCGATGCCCCGGCCAGCACCAGCAGTTTCATGTAGACCGTGAACGGCGATGACATGAAGAGATTCCCGAACGCCATCCCCGGGACCGATCCATAGGAAACGGTCAGCGCGCCCGTAACGACAAGCGCACCGATGGAAATTTTACGCATCAGGCGTGATGCCTGAACCTCGGGTTCAACAAACGCCGCCAGCAGAACCAGCAATGTTGCGGCACCGGCAAGGAAAATTTCGGCAATAGCCGGGGTCAGGTTCAGCGCATCCATTATTGAGTCCCCATCGCATCAGCGGCATCAGCCACATGCCCAAGAATAGTGGCAATAGCAGGCTGCATCGTATCCAGGAGGCCGCCGGGGAAGATACCGTACCACAGCACCAGCACCGTCAGCGGGGCGAAAATCAGCATCTCCCTCCCCTCAAGCGGTGTCATGGCGATGACCTCTTCCTTTTCGGCACGGCCAAACACAACCCGGCGATAGAGCCAGAGCATATAGGTAGCCCCCAGTATAAGGCCCGTTGCTGTCAGAAACGCCAGCAGCGTGCTGGACTGCCAGGCACCGACCAGAACCAGAAATTCACCGACAAACCCGCTGGTTCCCGGCAACCCTACCGAGGCCAGCATCATCAGCATGAAAAACGCGGCGTAGCGCGGCATGCTGTCGGCAACACCGCCGTAGGCATCAATTTCCCTGGTGTGAAGCCGGTCATAAACCACGCCAACCGCAAAGAACAATGCCGCCGAAACCAGGCCATGACTGATCATCTGGAACATGGCACCGGCGATACCCTGTTCGGTCATGGTGAAAATCCCGATGGTCACAAACCCCATATGCGCAACCGATGAATAGGCGATCATCTTTTTCATGTCGGTCTGCGCCAGCGCAACCAGCGAGGTATAGATCACCGCCACCACCGACAGGGAGAAAATCATCGGCGCAAAATAGACCGAGGCCTCAGGGAACATTGGCAGTGAAAACCTGAGGAAACCGTACCCCCCCATTTTCAGGAGGATGCCGGCAAGGATCATGGAACCGGCGGTCGGTGCCTCAACATGGGCATCAGGCAGCCAGGTATGGACAGGCCACATTGGCACCTTGACGGCAAAGGAGGCAAAGAACGCCAGGAACAGCCATGTCTGCGCCGCCGGGCTAAAGGCAAATTCCTGCAACAGCGGGATATCCGTGGTCTGGGCAGTGGTCGCCATGTAGAGCATCGCCACCAGCATCAGGACCGACCCTGCCAGCGTATAAAGGAAAAACTTGAAGGAGGCATAGACCCGGCGCATCCCGCCCCAGATACCGATGATCAGGAACATCGGGATCAGCACAGCCTCAAAGAAAAGGTAGAACAGCACCATATCAAGCGCACAGAACGTCCCGATCATGAGCGTTTCAAGCAGCATGAAGGCGATCATGTATTCCCGCACCCTGAGGGTCACCGATTTCCAGCTGGCCAGAATGGCAAGCGGGGTCAGCAGCGTCGTCAGCACCACAAACGGCATGGAAATACCATCCACGCCCATGTGATAGCCAATGCCGTCAAGCGCCAGCCAGATACCGCGATCCTCAAACTGGTAACCGGCAACCGCCGGATCAAAGTTGAACAGGACAAAGAGCGACATCACAAAGGTGAAACCCGACACCCAGAGCGCGACATTGCGTGAATTGCGGATCACCACATCATCATCGCCGCGGATCAGGAGCAGGAAAACCACCCCTATCATCGGCAGAAACGTGAGGATCGTCAGAATAGGCCAGGTCGTTTCCATCTTATCCCCCGATGGTCCTTGCATACCAAGCCACCAGCGCGACCACCCCGATCAGCATGGCGAAGGCATAATGGAAAACGTACCCGGTCTGCATCCGACTGCAGAGGACTGAAAACCGGGAAACCAGCGCGCTCATCCCGTTGGGACCGAACGCATCAATGATCCCGATATCACCGCGTGACCAGAACAGGCGGCCAAGCCGGACAGACGGGCGAACCAGCAGGGCATCATAAAGCTCATCAACGAACCATTTGTTGAAGAACAGCAGATGCAAAGGCTTGAACACCCGGGCAACCAGCGCGGGCATCCCCGGCACGGCAATGTAGAACAGCCACGCCAGCGTCACCCCGGCGACACCGACAATCAGCGGCATCAGCTTGATGATCTTGGGGACGTGGTGGGCATCGGCCATGGCGGTATGTTCAGGCAGGATCAGGATCGAATTGCCCCAGAAGTCATTCCAGTGATGCCCGACAAAGAGATCATAGAGCAGGAACCCTGAAAACACCGCGCCAATAGCCAGCACAAACAGCGGAATGGTCATGACCAGCGGGCTTTCGTGAACATGGCTCATCACCTCATCAGAGGCGCGGGGCTTGCCGTGGAAGGTCATGAACAGCAACCGCCACGAATAAAACGCCGTCAGGAACGCCGCCATGATGCCCAGGATATAGGCAAATTCACCGGTAAAGCGATGCTGCGCCCATGCCGCCTCAAGGATCATGTCCTTGGAGAAATACCCGGCAAAGAACGGGAAACCCGCCAGCGCAAGCGAGCCTATCCACATCATCGAATAGGTGAAGGGGATCTTTTTCCAGACCCCGCCCATGCGCCGCATATCCTGTTCATCGGAAAGCGCATGGATCACCGACCCGGCACCAAGGAACAACAACGCCTTGAAAAATGCATGGGTGGTGAGGTGGAACATCGCCGCCGGATAGGCCGAAACGCCCGCCGCAAAGAACATGTAGCCAAGCTGGGAGCATGTTGAATAGGCAATGACGCGCTTGATATCGAACTGGGTAAAGCCGATGGTGGCGGCGAAAATTGCCGTCAGCGCACCGACAATGGTGATGAAATCGAGCGTAAACGGTGCGAATTCCAACATCGGGGATAACCGGCAGACCATGAACACGCCCGCTGTCACCATGGTGGCGGCATGGATCAGCGCGGAAACAGGGGTTGGCCCTTCCATCGCATCAGGCAGCCAGGTATGCAGGCCCAGCTGGGCTGATTTGCCCATGGCCCCGATGAAGAGCAGCATCCCGGCCAGTTCCAGTGCCGGTACCTCAAAGGACAGGAATTCGATTGAACGGCCAGCCAGATCAGGGGCCATGGCGAAAATCTCATCCAGCTGAACCGACCCGGTCATCGCAAAAATCGCAAAGATACCGAGGGCATAGCCGAAATCACCAACACGGTTGACCACAAACGCCTTCATGGCGGCCTCATGCGCCGAGGGGCGATGATACCAGAACCCGATCAGGAGGTAAGAGGCAACGCCAACCCCCTCCCAGCCAAAGAACATCTGGACCAGGTTATCAGCCGTGACCAGCATCAGCATGGCAAAGGTAAAGAGGCTGAGATACGCCATGAACCGGGGCTTGGCGTTGTCATGCGACATGTAGCCAACCGAATAGAGATGCACCATGGCCGAAACCGTGGTCACGACAATCATCATCACCGCCGTCAGGGCATCATAGCGAAGCGCCCAGTCGACCTCAAAACCGCCGGAAGAAATCCATTTGGCGAGAAACACGGTCTCATTGATCCCGGGGACAGCCATGGTGATGAACGCGACCCATGACAGCACCATGGAGAGCATGATGCCGCCAATGCTGACAATGAACCCGCCACGGTCATTTTTCATGAGCGAGAATATGCCCGCGCCAATAGCGCCCAGCAGGGGCAGGAATACAATTGCGGTAATCATCACTCCCCTAGCCTTTCATCATGTTGATGTCTTCAACGGCGATGCTGCCGCGATTTCGGAAGTAGACCACCAGAATAGCAAGCCCGATAGCGGCCTCGGCGGCGGCAACGGTAAGGATCAGCATGGCAAAGATCTGCCCGGCCAGATCACCGTTATGGGTCGAAAAAGCCACGAGGTTGATGTTCACCGCCAGCAGCATCAATTCGATGCACATCAGGATGGTGATGACATTCTTTCGGTTGAGGAAGATGCCCACCGCGCCCAGCGTGAACAGGATCGCCGCAACAGTCAGGTAATGGAATAGCGTGACAGGTCCCATCAGCGCAGCACCTTTCTTGATTTGGTTTCGTCCGGGAGGATCGATTGCGGGGCAACGTCGCTTTCAACCTGCATCACGGTGACGCTTTCTTCACGGGTGCGGGCGTTCTGGAGCGCGATGTTCTGCCGCTTGACCCCTTCACGATGACGCATGGTCAGGGTAATGGCACCGATCATGGCCACCAGCAGAATCAGCCCGGCAAGCTGGAAAACATAGATATGGTCGGTGTAGAGAACATCACCGATGAGGGCAACGTTACTGCGCTCACCGGACGTTGCCGCAACGCCCAGGGTTGTTTCAGGACCAGAGAACAGCACCACCAGTTCGATCAGCAGCACTGCCCCGATAATCAGCCCCAGCGGCAGATGCCGCCTGAACCCTTCCTGCATTGACTGGTAATTGATATCCAGCATCATGACGACAAACAGCAGCAGCACCGCCACCGCGCCGACATAGACAACCACCAGCAGCATGGCGATGAATTCGGCCCCCATCAGGATGAACAGCCCCGATGAATTAAAGAACGACAGAATCAGGAAAAACACCGCATGAACAGGGTTGCGGGCCGTGATCACCATCAGACCGGATGCCACCGTCATGAAGGCAAAGAGATAGAAGAACAGTGTTGAGATCATTGTCTTTTCCTATCGATAACGGGAATCCGCCGCAAGGTTTCGGGCAATTTCTACTTCCCAGCGGTCACCGTTAGCAAGGAGTTTATCCTTATCATAGTAAAGTTCTTCGCGTGTTTCGGTGGCAAACTCAAAATTCGGGCCTTCGACAATGGCATCAACGGGGCAGGCTTCCTGGCAGAAACCGCAATAGATGCATTTCGTCATATCGATATCATATCGGGTGGTACGGCGGCTGCCATCATCACGGGGTTCAGCCTCAATCGTGATGGCCTGTGCCGGGCAGATCGCCTCACACAATTTGCAGGCGATGCAACGCTCTTCACCATTGGGGTAACGCCGGAGCGCATGTTCACCCCTGAACCGGGGTGACAGGCTGCCCTTTTCATAAGGGTAGTTGATGGTCACCTTTGGCTTGAAGAAATATTTCAGCGTCAGGGCCATTCCGCGCACCACTTCGAGCAGGAGAAACGATCGTGCAGCATTCCAGACAGCGTTCATTGGACTCTCTCCCTCAAGTGTTCGGCAGCATGTCAAAGGCCAGCATGATGCCGCTGCAAACAGCAACAAACAGCAGCGTGAATGGCAGGAATATCTTCCAGCCCAGCCGCATCAGCTGGTCATAACGATAGCGCGGGGTGGTGGCACGAACCCAGAGGAACACGAACAGCACCAGCGCTACCTTGATAGCAAACCAGATCGGCCCCGGTATCCAGTTCAGCGGGGCAATATCAAATGGCGGCAACCAGCCCCCCAGGAACAGCGTCACCGTCATCCCCGACATCAGGATCATGTTGGCGTATTCACCCAGAAAAAAGAGGGCGAAGGACATGGATGAGTATTCGACAAAATACCCGGCGACCAGCTCGCTCTCGCCCTCAGGGAGATCAAACGGCGCACGGTTGGTTTCCGCCAGTGTCGAGATGAAAAATACGATGAACATCGGGAACAGCGGAATGAAAAACCACAGGCCTTCCTGGGCGCGGACAATTTCAGACAGGTTAAGCGATCCTGCCGCCATGATCACGGTGATGATGACAAGACCGAGCGAAACCTCATAGGAAATCATCTGCGCGGCGGATCGCATCGCCCCCAGAAACGGGTATTTCGAATTGCTCGACCAGCCCGCCATGATAACGCCGTAGACCCCAAGGGATGAAATCGCAAAGAGATAGAGTATCCCGATATTGACATCCGCGATCACCAGCCCGTCACCAAAAGGGATCACCGCCCATGCCACCAGCGACAGGATAAAGGTCAGCATCGGGGCAAGGATGAACACAACCTTTGATGCCCCCGATGGCAGGATGGTTTCCTTGGCCAGCAGTTTGATGGCATCGGCAAACGGCTGAAACAGCCCGAACGGCCCGACCACATTTGGCCCCTTGCGCAACTGCATCAGCCCGATGACCCGGCGTTCAGCCAGGGTAAGATAGGCCACCGCAATCAGCAAAGGCACAATCACGGCAAAGACCTGCGCCACAATCCAGAGCAGATCAACAATCATGGAATAGGGGTATTGAGCCAGAAGATCGCCCATTATTCAGCCGCCTTCCCGAGATTGCCGTCAAAGGCATCAATGCACGCCGCCATGGTCACCGAATTGCGGCTGATCGGGCAGGTCATGTAGAAACTGCGCCCGGTTTCACTGCTGATCGCGTATTTGACCGGCTTGTCGCTGATTTTGCCTGTTTTGCCCTGTGACTTGAACCGGCTGGCCGTCAGAACATCGCGTTCAGCGAAAATCGGATGCTCGGCCATCATCTGTTGGCGCAGAGCATCATGACTGTCAAACGGCAGTGACGCTTTCAGGTGATCGGACAAGGCCCTGATAATGGCCCAGTCTTCACGCGCATCACCGGGCGGGAAGGATGCCCGCTGGGCATGTTGAACACGGCCTTCGGAATTGACGAAAATAGCGTCCTTTTCGCACCAGGCCGCGCCCGGCAGCACCACATCGGCAAATCGCGCCCCGGCATCACCGTGACTGCCCTGATAGATCACAAAGCTCTTGGACTTGACGCTGCTGAGATCAATTTCATCGGCCCCCAGCAGGAACAGCACCTCAAGCGCGCCGTTCTGGACAGCCTTGATCATGGCCTGGGTATTCATGCCGCCGTTCTGGGGGATGAACCCCATATCGAGGCCGGCAACCCGGGCCGCCGCGGTATGCAGAACGTTGAACCCGTTCCAGTCACCGGCGATCACGCCTGTTTCCTTGGCCAATGCGCTGGCGGCATGGAGAATGGCGTTACTGTCCGGGCGGTTGAGCGCACCCTGCCCCAGAATGATCATCGGCTTTTTGGCGCGTTTCATCTTGTTGAAGACAGGGTTTTTACCAGCCGCAATCTCGGTCAGGATCGATACCTTGTCGCCCAGCTCCTTGACCGGATAGGTCAGGTCAGCCTCAGCCCCGATGCGGGCAACCTGCAAACCATCATCCAGCCAGCGCCGACGCAGGCGGGCATTCATGACGGCGGCCTCATGCCTGGGGTTGGTGCCGACCAGCAAGACGAAATCGGTATCTTCAAGGCCAGCAAAACCGCTGTTGAAAATATAGCCGGAACGGCCCTTGCCGCCGATGACGCTGCCATCCTGGCGGCAATCGGTGTTGGTGCTGCCCAGCGCCTCCATCAGTTTGAGGAGGGCGTACATGCTTTCGCTGTCGCACTGATCACCGGCTATGGCGCCTATTCCGCCGGGACGGGTTTTCTTGATCTTGGCGGCAATGACCTTAAAGGCCTCAGCCCAGCTGGTTTCAGCAAGGCGGCCATTACGGCCCCGCAGGTAAGGGCGATCAAGGCGTTGCCGCATCAGCCCGTCAAGGGCATGGCGGGTTTTATCCGAAATCCATTCCTCGTTGATGTCATCATTGGTGCGCGGCAGCACCCGCATCACCTGATTGCCACGGGTATCAATGCGGATGGCTGAACCCATGGCATCCATGGCATCAACGGTTTCGGTGTGGCTCAGCTCCCACGGGCGGGAATTGAAGGCATAGGGGCGGTTCGTCAATGCGCCAACAGGGCAGAGATCAACAACATTGCCCGACAGCTCACTGGCGAGGGCTTTTTCAAGATAAGTGGTGATTTCCATGCTCTCACCCCGGCCGATAGCACCCATATCGGTAACACCGGCAACCTCGGTGGAAAAGCGGACACAGCGCGTGCAATGGATGCAGCGTGTCATGATGGTGGAGATCAGCGGCCCCATGTTCTTGTTTTCAACAGCGCGTTTGGGTTCCAGATAACGGCTGCGGTCACCGCCATAGCCCATAGCCTGATCCTGCAAATCACATTCACCGCCCTGATCACAGATCGGGCAGTCGAGCGGATGGTTGATCAGCATGAATTCCATCACGCCTTCACGGGCTTTCTTGACCATCGGCGTGTCGGTGCTGATGACCATGCCGTTGGCGGCGGGCATGGCGCAGGAAGCCACCGGCTTTGGTGCGCGTTCCATTTCAACCAGGCACATCCGGCAGTTACCGGCAACCGACAGGCGATCATGATAGCAGAAACGCGGGATTTCCTTGCCAGCAGCCTCACAGGCGTGCATGACGGTGGAACCTTCCTCCACCTCAATTTCGACCCCGTCTACCGTCAGCGTGATCATGCCATCCCCCTATTCTGCCACTGCCGCAGAACGGCGGGCAGCAATACGATCTTCGATTTCATGACGGAAATGCTTGATCAGCCCCTGAACGGGCCAGGCCGCCGCATCACCAAGGGCGCAGATGGTATGCCCCTCAACCTGCCTGGTGACCTGCTCAAGCACATCGATTTCGCTGATATCGGCATCACCGCGCACCAGACGGTCCATCATCCGGTACATCCAGCCCGTGCCTTCACGGCAAGGCGTACACTGGCCACAGCTTTCATGCTTGTAGAAATAGGACAGGCGGGCAATCGCCTTGATCACATCGGTGGATTTATCCATGACAATCACCCCGGCTGTTCCCAGCCCGGTCCCGGCACTGCGCAGGGCATCAAAATCCATGGTGATATCATCACAGACCGATTTCGGCATCAGCGGGGTGGATGATCCGCCGGGAATAATCGCCATCAGGTTATCCCAGCCGCCACGAACACCGCCTGCATGCTTTTCAATCAGGTCCTTGAGCGGGATGCCCATTTCCTCTTCAACGTTGCAGGGGTTGTTGACGTGACCGGAAATGCAGAACAGCTTGCTGCCGGTGTTATTCTCACGCCCGAGACCGGAAAACCAGTCAGGCCCGCGCCGCAGGATCGTCGGCACAACAGCGATTGTTTCAACATTATTGACTGTGGTGGGGCAGCCATAAAGACCGGCACCGGCAGGAAACGGAGGCTTCAGCCGGGGCTGGCCCTTCTTGCCTTCAAGGGATTCGATGAGGGCGGTTTCCTCACCGCAAATATAGGCCCCTGCCCCGCGATGCACATAGAGATCGAAATCCCAGCCCGATTTGGCGGCGTTCTTGCCGAGCAAACCGGCGGCATAAGCCTCATCCACCGCTTTCTGGAGCGCGGCAGCCTCATTATAGAACTCACCCCTGACGTAGATGTAACCGGCATTGGCGCGCATGGCGAACCCGGCCAGGAGACAGCCTTCAACCAGTTTATGCGGCTCATGACGCAGGATATCGCGGTCCTTGCAGGTTCCCGGCTCACTCTCATCAGCGTTGACCACCAGGTAATGCGGGCGATCCTTGACCTCTTTCGGCATGAATGACCATTTCAGCCCGGTCGGGAACCCGGCACCACCACGGCCACGCAGACCCGATGCCTTGACCCCTTCGACCACGGCATCATGGCCGCCTTTCATCAGGGCAGCGGTCCGGGACCAGTCCCCACGCTTTTTCGCCGCTTCAAGACCGGGGGATTCCCACCCATAGATATTCGTGAAGATACGATCCTTATCAGCCAGCATCTGCATCTCCTTTCGAAACGGTTTTGGCCTTGTTATTCGCGGATTTCATTGGGATGACTGTATCCAGCGTGGTGGCACCCGGTTCAGGCTGGGAGCCCTGGCGGCCCCGCAGGGAACCGGCGGATGGCAGCTCACCGGCCTCCATCTGATCAATCAGGTTGCCCATGCTGATATAGTCAAGGTCTTCGTAGTAATCGTCATTGATCTGGACCATCGGCGCGTTGACGCAGGCCCCGAGGCATTCGACCTCAAGCAGGGTGAATTTCCCGCAAGCGGAGGTTTCGCCGGTACGGATACCAAGCTTGTCATAGATACTGCGCATCACATCATCACTGCCGCGAAGCCAGCATGGTGTGGTCCCGCAAGCCTGAATGTAATAGCGGCCGACCGGGCGCAGATTGAACATGGTGTAGAACGTGGCGACCTCAAGCACGCGGATTTCAGCCATGCCGAGCATGGAAGAGATTTCCTCAATAGCCTTCATCGGAATCCAGTTATCATGCTGACGCTGGGCCAGATCAAGCAGCGGCATCACCGCGCTGGCCTTGCGTTCTTTCGGGTATTTGCCGAGAATTTCCTTGATCCGCTTTTTGTTCTGGGCGGTGAAGGCAAAGCTCTCAGGCTGGTTTTCAGCGATCCTGCTGCTGATGCTCATCGGTCAATCTCTCCAAAAACAACATCAAGTGAGCCGAGGATGGCGACGCTGTCCGCCAGCATGTGGCCACGCGACAGCTGATCTATTGAGGCCATGAACGGGAAGCCCGGCGCCCTGATCTTGCAGCGATAGGGCTTGTTGCTGCCATCGGCCACAAGGTAGACCCCGAATTCACCCTTGGGGGCCTCAACGGCGGTGTAGGTTTCCCCCGCCGGAACGTGGAAGCCCTCGGTATAGAGCTTGAAATGGTGGATCAGCGATTCCATGGATGTTTTCATGTCATCACGGCGCGGCGGCGTGACCTTGTGATCATCGGCCAGCACAGGGCCGGACGGCATTTCATGGATCGCCTGACGAATGATTTTCAGCGACTGGCGCATTTCCTCAATCCGGACCAGATAGCGGGCATAGCAATCGCCGGTCTTGCCGGTCGGGATATCAAAATCCATTTCGCTGTAGACATCATAGGGCTGGGATTTGCGCAGATCCCATGGCAGGCCCGATGCCCTCAGGCACGGCCCCGTAAAGCCGAGATCAAGCGCTTCCTCGAGGGTCACGATACCGATATCCACGGTGCGCTGCTTGAAAATCCGGTTTTCGGTCAGCAGGGTTTCCATGTCATCAATGAAACCCGGGAAGCGTTCGGCCCAGTCGAGGATATCATCGGTGAGGCCTTCGGGCAGGTCCTGATGAACCCCGCCGGGACGGAAATAGGCCGCGTGCAGACGCGCACCCGAAGCCCGCTCATAAAAGCCCATCAGCTCTTCGCGTTCCTCAAAACCCCAGAGCAGCGGTGTCATCGCCCCGACATCAAGCGCAAAGGTCGTGATATTGAGGAGGTGATTGAGGATACGGCCGATTTCACAATAAAGAACTCGGATATGCTGGGCGCGGCGAGGCACGTCAACCTGCATCATCTTTTCCACCGCCAGGGCAAAACCATGTTCCTGGTTCATCGGTGAGACATAATCGAGGCGGTCGAAATACGGCAGCGCCTGAAGGTAGGTTTTATTTTCAATCAGTTTTTCGGTGCCGCGATGCAACAGCCCGATATGCGGGTCAGCGCGTTCGATCACCTCACCGTCCATTTCCAGCACCAGCCTCAACACACCATGGGCGGCCGGATGCTGGGGGCCAAAATTCATTGTTAATGGTTTGATCTGCGCTTCAGCCATTACCCTTGCACCTGCTCATTACTGTCACTGTCATCATCGGTAAGATCATGCTGCCGCATGGCGGTCTGTGCGCCTTCCCACGGGGACATGAAATCAAAATCACGGAATTCCTGCTGGAGCGATACAGGCTCATAAACCACCCGGCCCAGCTGATCATCATAGCGGGTTTCAACCGTCCCGGTCAGCGGGAAGTCTTTCCTGAGCGGATGCCCCTCAAAACCATAATCGGTCAGCAGGCGGCGCAGATCAGGGTGACCGGAGAAGAAAATTCCGAACATGTCCCAGACCTCCCGTTCAGACCACACCGCGCATGAAAAGAGATGCGATACCGATGGCGCAACCTCACCATCACCGATGGGGGCGACAATACGGATACGCTGGTTGAGCGTGACGCTGAGCAGCTGGTAGACCAACTCAAACCGTTGGGGCCGGTCGGGGTAATCAACGGCCGTCAGCTCAGACAACTGGGTGAAACCGCCGCCGCTTTCATCACGCAGGGCCAGCAGCACAGCCGGAATATCAGCAACATCAATCGTGAAGCAGACCTCACGCCGGAATACCCTGACCCCGCGCAGCTTGCTGCCGATGATCGATTCGACACGGACTTTCAGCCCTTCGAGCTTTTCATCAGCCTTGATCAATCTGCTGGATTGTTCGGTCATGCCTTAAAGCATCCTCTGATAAGGTATTGGTCAACCCTAACGGGCGATGGTGGCGGTGCGCCTGATTTTCTTCTGGAGCTGCAACAGCCCGTAAATCAGCGCTTCTGCGGTGGGCGGGCAGCCCGGCACATAAACATCGACCGGAACGATCCGGTCACAGCCGCGCACAACCGCGTAGGAATAATGGTAATAGCCGCCGCCATTGGCGCAGGACCCCATCGACAGCACCCAGCGGGGTTCAGCCATCTGATCATAGACCTTGCGCAGGGCCGGTGCCATCTTGTTGGTCAGCGTACCGGCCACGATCATCACATCGGACTGGCGCGGGCTGGGGCGAAACAGCATGCCGAAACGGTCCATGTCATAGCGGCTGGCCGCGGAATGCATCATTTCCACCGCGCAGCAGGCCAGACCGAAAGTCATCGGCCAGAGCGAACCCGACCGCGCCCAGTTGAACAGCTTGTCGGCCTGGGCAATGACGAAACCACGATTGGTAATCTCATCAGCAACCGCGGCAAGAACAGCATCCTGATCAGCCCCTGGCGGGATCGGATTGGTGTTATTTTGGATGATTAGGCTCATTCAGTTTTCCCTTTCATGATCAGTCACATCCATGAAGCGACAGGCCGTAACCTGCCCGCAATTCCAGTAAATTGATAACGCTCTTGCAGTCCTCTTAGTCCCACTCAAGAGCGCCCTTTTTCCATTCGTAGACAAACCCGACGGTCAGCACTGTCAGGAAAACCATCATCGACCAGAAACCGAAGGCACCGATCTTGCCCAGGGACACAGCCCAGGGGAACAGAAACGCCACTTCCAGATCAAAAATGATAAACAGAATGGCAACAAGGTAGAAACGGATATCAAAGCGGCTGCGGGAATCATCAAATGCCTCAAAGCCGCACTCATACGCGCTGAGTTTTTCAGGGTCCGGGCGCTGCGCCCCAACAATAACAGATCCGATAACAAAAGCACCGGCAAGAGCCACGGCGATCGCCAGAAAAACAGCAATGGGCAAATATTCGATCAGGTATTCCTGCATACTACTCCCCTTTTCATCTTGCCTTATTCCAGTTTGCGCCCGCCAGATCAAGGATAATCATAGCCGGAACGGGTGAATTGTTGGCCCTCAAACGGAAAAACCGAATTGGGTTTTCAGTTCATTTTCAAGCGCGATAACGTTCTCTTCGGGCATTGCCATGAGTGGTGGCCGCAGATTATTCCAGCGCGTATCACCGGTCGCCCTCGAAAGCAGGGCTTTCTGGGCCGGGATCGGGGCGTAATCCTGAAACAGCATGCGAATGGATTTCACCGTCGCGTGTGCCTGTTCAGCATCATCCCACTGGCCTTTGTGGCAATGCTCGATGACCGTGCTGATGCCGTTGCCGTTGAGGTTGGCGGTGGCTGAAATACAGCCGGGCGCACCCATCCGGATTGCATCAATTACCGGCAGTTCAGACCCCGGATAGGTAATGAGCGATTTAATCTCAAGCAAGGCTTTGGTGTTGTCCCAGTCACCTGAGCTGTCCTTGATCCCGACGACACAGTCGGGGAAAGTTTCATGCAAGCGCCTGACCAGCGGAATCGAAAGCCCGACCCCCGAAACCTGAGGGATATGATAGAGGTAGATTTTGAGGTCGGGATGGTCAACCATCGCGATCAGACGGCTGAAATAATCAAACAGCCCTTCATCACTGACACCCTTAAAATAGAACGCGGGCAGGATCATCGCCCCGGCGCAGCCACGCTCAACGGCATGGCGCGTCAGCCTGGCTGTATCAATCAGGTTGGTCAGCCCGGTACCGGGGATCATCACCGAGGGGTCAATGCCGCCATCAATCAGGCAATCGAGCGCCGCGATGCGTTCCTCAATCCCGACCGACAGGGCCTCCCCGGTTGTTCCAAAGGGGGCCAGACCAGCGCATCCGCCGGTTTCAAGCAGACGCTTTGCCAACGCAAGATAGAGATCATCCGCCACCGTCAGATCATCATTGAACGGTGTCAGTACCGGTGAAATCAGGCCTTTGATCATGAAGATGCCTCCGGGCAGAATGGGAATGATGCGTTGCCCCAAAAATTTGTTACCCCGCCTTTGGGTATTCCACAAGACCAAAGGCGGCATTTTTGTTGCAAAACACCCCTGACTGTGCCAAAACGCCGCTACATCTGATGCCAGTTATGGTATCTTCATATCAACCTCTTGCCGGTGGCACACGCATAATCCACCGGTTTGGGTGAGGAAATCACCCGATTAGCCGTAAGGGGAACGCAATGCGACTATACGAGAGCGTGTTCATCGCGCGTCAGGATATTTCGACCGGACAGGTCGAAGCCATGACCGAAGAGCTGACCAGCATCATCACCGAGGCCGGCGGCAAAATCCACAAACACGAATACTGGGGCCTCAAGACCCTTGCCTACCGGATCAACAAGAACCGCAAAGGCCACTACACCCTGCTTAACGTCGAAGCCGATGCCCAGACCATGAACGAATACGATCGCCGCATCGGGCTGAACGAGGATATCCTGCGGGTGCTGACCATCAAGATTGAAGAGGTTGATGAAGAACCATCGATCATGATGCAGAACAAAAGCGACCGTTCCTATGACGGCAAAGATTCAGACGGAAAGGAATAATCATGGCCCAGCTAGTCATCAAACGCGAATCAGTCCGCCGTCCCGGTGGCCGTCGCCGCAAATCCTGCCCGTTCTCGGGTCCGAACGCCCCCAAGATTGACTATAAGGATGTCAAACTGTTGCAGCGTTTCACCACCGAGCGGGGCAAAATCGTCCCAAGCCGCATTTCTGCGGTTTCCGCCAAAAAACAGCGTGAGCTGACCACCGCCATCAAGCGCGCCCGTCACCTCGCCCTGATGCCATATGTCCTGAGCTAGGGAGCGCGATCATGGAAGTTATTCTGCTTGAACGCATCGAAAAGCTTGGCCAGATGGGTGACCTTGTCACCGTCAAGCCGGGCTATGCACGCAATTTCCTCCTGCCCCAGGGCAAGGCGTTGAGGGCAACCGAAGCCAACAAGAAGCGGTTCGAAACCGATCGCGCCCAGCTTGAGGCTGAAAACCTCGCCCGCAAGGGTGAGGCCGAACAGGTT